>BNJS01003144.1_pt1 | contig 265958 bp, 273 predicted proteins | sample 8540461 | NCBI WGS metagenome assembly BNJS01 (sample SAMD00202454, study PRJDB9452) | human saliva metagenome | isolation source: human saliva | place: Japan | reverse complement strand
CGCAGAAAGCTTGGGTGTAGATGCCATTGCAACAATTCCACCAATTTACTTCCGCTTACCAGAATACTCAGTTGCTAAGTACTGGAACGATATCAGTTCTGCAGCTCCAAATACAGACTACGTGATTTATAATATTCCTCAATTGGCAGGGGTTGCTTTGACTCCAAGTCTTTATACTGAAATGTTGAAGAATCCTCGTGTTATCGGTGTGAAGAACTCTTCTATGCCAGTTCAAGATATCCAAACTTTTGTGAGCCTCGGTGGAGAAGACCATATCGTCTTTAACGGTCCAGATGAGCAGTTCCTAGGAGGACGCCTCATGGGTGCTAAGGCTGGTATCGGTGGAACTTACGGTGCTATGCCAGAACTCTTCTTGAAACTCAACCAATTGATTGCGGACAAAGATTTGGAAACAGCGCGTGAATTGCAGTATGCTATTAACGCAATCATTGGTAAACTCACTTCTGCACATGGAAATATGTATGGTGTGATTAAAGAAGTCTTGAAGATCAATGAAGGACTTAATATTGGATCTGTTCGTTCACCTTTGACACCAGTGACTGAAGAAGATCGTCCAGTTGTGGAAGCAGCTGCAGCCTTGATTCGTGAAACTAAGGAGCGCTTCCTCTAATTCATAAGGAGGTATTTATGACTAACTACATTGCAATTGATATCGGTGGAACTAACATCAAGTATGGTTTGGTTGATCAAGAGGGGCAACTTCTTGAATCGCATGAGATACCGACAGAGGCACATAAGGGTGGCCCCCATATTTTAGAGAAAACCAAACAGATTGTAGCTAGTTATCTTGAAAAAGATTCTGTAGCAGGTGTTGCCATTTCTTCGGCAGGTATGGTAGATCCTGACAAGGGTGAAATTTTCTATGCTGGCCCACAGATTCCAAATTATGCAGGTACGCAGTTCAAGAAGGAAATCGAGACTAGCTTTGATATTCCTTGTGAAATTGAAAATGATGTTAACTGTGCAGGCTTTGCTGAGGCAGTATCTGGTTCAGGCAAGGGAGCGAGTGTGACACTTTGCTTAACCATTGGAACAGGTATTGGTGGTTGTTTAATTATTGACGGTCAAGTCTTCCATGGTTTTAGTAACTCTGCCTGTGAGGTTGGCTATCTACACATGCAGGATGGAGCTTTCCAAGACTTAGCCTCAACCACAGCTTTGGTTCGTTATGTAGCAGAAGCACATGGTGATCCAGTCGAACAGTGGAATGGTCGTAGAATCTTTAAAGAAGCTACTGAAGGGAACAAACTCTGCATGGATGGTATCGACCGCATGGTTGACTATCTAGGGAAAGGTCTAGCTAATATTTGTTATGTGGCCAATCCAGAAGTGGTCATTCTCGGTGGTGGTATCATGGGACAAGAAGCTATTCTCAAGCCTAAAATTCGAAAAGCTTTGAAAGATGCTTTGGTACCAAGTCTGGCTGATAAGACGAGATTAGAATTTGCTCATCATCAGAATACAGCAGGTATGCTCGGTGCATACTATCATTTCAAGACAAAACAATCCTAGTTTGGCATTGCCAAACTAGGATTTTCTAATTCTTCTTTGTCTTCGATAGCCATTGAGTTTTTTATTTTCCCAGTAGCTATTGAATATTCTCTCTTTATTTTCTCGATTGATTTCTAAAAAGTAAGCATAGATCAAATCAACCCAAAAAAGCATTGGAAGTTGAGAGGAGATACGCTGGATATAGGATGATTGATTGTGACTAGCAACCAGTACAGTTTCAGTATACAGTTGGTTTTCTTTGTTTGGTACGCTGGTAAAGAGGACTGTTTTTGCCCCCATTTCTTTAGCATCTAACAAGCTGTCTAGAATAGATTGAGTAGATCCAGATAGTGAAAAACCTAGAACCAAGCAATTGTCATCCATGATACTAGTAGTCCAAGCAAAGCCATCTTGATCGGTTATAGCTTCACAGACCACTCCTAAACGCATAAAGCGTAATTTCATCTCACGAGCGACAAGGCCAGAGCTTCCAGTGCCAAAAAAATAGACTCTTTCAGCATCTTCTATCATATTAGCTATTCGTTCAATTTGATTTTCATTAATTAATTCCTGAGTTTGCTCTCGCATATTGCTATAGCTTCTGAGAACACCTTGTATAAGAGGATTATGGGTCGATAGCTGAAGATTTTGGTTATCAATTTGATGTTGGTATTGGAAAATAAATTCTCTATAGCCAGTAAAACCACACTTTTTAGCAAAACGAGTTAGAGCTGCTTGAGAAATATGTAGTTTTCTGAGCTACATTTTGTGATGATAAATCATCCTGTATCGTATCGACCTGTAAGAAATAGCGAGCAATTTCTTGCTCTAATTCAGTTAATTCATCAAAGTGGAGATCAATAATAGAGGGAATATCTTGATTGTTCATAGGATTCCTTTGTATGATTTATATTAAATTAAAAGTCAGAAATTTCTATTGGTTGATATTATTATACCATACAAAATAATGATAATTAAATAAAAAAGAAAAGCTCTTTTAAAAATCAAATAAAGTACTCCCATTTTCCATAATTTTCTTCTCAATTTGTGGTACAATGAAGAATGAGATTTTAAATAGAAATGAGACTGACTTGTATGAGAAAATTTGACAGCCATTCGATTCCGATTCGGCTTAATTTATTGTTTTCAATTGTTATTTTGCTCTTTATGACCATCATTGGTCGCCTGCTTTACATGCAGGTTTTGAACAAGGATTTTTATGAGACAAAACTAGCATCGGCAAGTAAAACAAAGGTGACAACTAGTTCAGCTCGAGGCGAAATTTATGATGCCAGCGGCAAGCCCTTGGTTGAAAATACTGTGAAACAAGTTGTTTCCTTTACTCGAAACAACAAAATGACGGCTGCAGATTTGAAAGAAACAGCCAAGAAGTTGCTAGCCTATGTGGGAGTTTCTTCTCCAACATTGACTGACCGACAGTTGGCAGACTATTACCTAGCAGATCAAGATGTCTATAAGAAAGCAGTGGAAAGTTTACCACATGAGAAACGCCTTGATTCTGACGGAAATCAATTATCTGAATCCGAACTTTACAATAACACTGTTGAAAGTATCAATCCAAGTCAATTGACCTACTCGGATGACGAAAAGAAAGAAATTTACCTCTTTAGCCAACTCAATGCAGTTGAAAATTTTGCGACAGGTACCATTGCGACAGATTCCTTGACAGATACACAGATTGCCTTGATTGCTTCGGCTTCTAAGAATTTACCTGGCATCAGTATTTCGACTTCCTGGGATCGAAAAGTTCTAGAAACTTCACTTTCTTCTATAGTAGGAAGTGTTTCTAGTGAAAAAGCTGGTCTCCCAGCGGAAGAAGCAGATGCTTATATTAAAAAGGGTTATTCTTTAAATGACCGTGTTGGTACCTCTTATCTAGAAAAACAATATGAAGAAACCTTGCAAGGTAAACGCTCGGTAAAGGAAATTCATCTAGACAAGTACGGTAACATGGAAAGTGTCGAAAATATCGAAGAGGGGACTAAAGGGAATAATATTAAACTGACCATTGATTTGGCCTTCCAAGATAGCGTGGATGCTTTGCTGAAAAGTTATTTCAATTCTGAGTTAGGAAATGGAGGAGCCAGATATTCTGAAGGTGTTTATGCAGTTGCTTTGAACCCCAAAACAGGTGCAGTTTTGTCTATGTCAGGGCTCAAACATGATCTGAAAACGGGAGAGCTAACGCCTGATTCCTTGGGAACGGTGACTAATGTCTTTGTCCCAGGTTCGGTTGTCAAGGCGGCGACCATCAGTTCTGGTTGGGAAAATGGTGTTTTATCAGGAAACCAAACCTTAACAGATCAGCCTATTGTTTTCCAAGGTTCAGCTCCAATTAATTCTTGGTATACATTGGCATATGGATCTTTTCCTATTACAGCTGTGGAAGCCTTGGAGTATTCATCTAATACTTACATGGTTCAAACGGCTTTGGGCATTATGGGTCAGACCTATCAACCCAATATGTTTGTTTTAACTAACAATTTAGAATCCGCTATGGGGAAACTTCGTTCGACATTTGCTGAATATGGTCTTGGAGCCTCAACAGGTATTGACCTTCCAGGTGAGTCAACTGGTTTTATACCAAAAGAGTATAATTTTGCTAATTACATTACCAATGCATTTGGTCAGTTTGATAACTACACCCCAATGCAATTGGCCCAGTACGTTGGAACTATTGCCAACAACGGTGTTCGGATTGCACCTCACATTGTCGAGGGGATTTATGGAAACAACGAACAAGGTGGCTTAGGGAACTTAATCCAATCTGTTGAAACCAAGGAAATGAATAAAATTAATATTTCTGAGTCTGATGTTTCCATCCTCCAACAAGGCTTTTATCAAGTGTCACATGGTGGGAGTGCTTTGACAACCGGTCGTGCCTTTTCAAATGGCGCAGCGGTATCCATTAGTGGAAAAACAGGTACTGCCGAAAGTTATGTTGAGGGTGGTCAAAAATCCGACAATACCAATGCTGTGGCCTATGCACCATCAGATAATCCTCAAATCGCTGTAGCTGTTGTCTTCCCACATAACACCAACCTTACAAATGGTGTCGGACCTTCCATTGCGCGCGATATTATCAACCTCTATAACCAACATCATCCAATGAATTAGAAAGGAATATATGCTTTATCCAACACCTATTGCTAAGCTAATTGACAGTTATTCGAAGTTACCGGGTATCGGGATTAAGACGGCTACCCGTCTGGCCTTCTATACTATTGGAATGTCTGATGACGATGTCAATGAATTTGCCAAAAACCTCCTTTCTGCTAAGAGAGAGCTAACCTATTGTTCAGTTTGTGGTCGTTTGACTGATGACGATCCTTGCTCTATCTGTACCGATCCAAGTCGTGACCAGACAACGATTTTAGTTCTCGAGGATAGTCGTGATGTGGCAGCCATGGAGAACATCCAAGAATACCACGGACTCTATCATGTTTTACACGGACTCATTTCTCCTATGAATGGCGTCAGTCCTGATGATATCAATCTCAAGAGTCTCATGACTCGTCTGATGGACAGTGAAGTTTCAGAGGTCATCGTAGCAACCAATGCCACAGCAGATGGGGAAGCAACTTCTATGTATCTTTCACGTTTGCTCAAGCCAGCTGGAATTAAAGTTACACGCCTGGCACGAGGTCTTGCTGTGGGAGCAGATATCGAGTATGCGGACGAAGTCACACTCTTACGAGCCATTGAAAATCGGACAGAGCTGTAAGTCTAGACAAATTTACGAACTTAATTCATTTATAAAAAAATCAAGGAGATCGATATTTGTTTTATCGGTCTCTTTTTAGATTTATTGAAGACTAGTATCAGGTTCAAGTTTCAAAAAAAGAAGCAAATATGATATACTAAAGAACGAGTATTCTATTAGAATTAGGACAAGTAATATGAAACAAACGATTATTCTTTTATACGGTGGGCGTAGTGCAGAGCGCGAAGTCTCTGTCCTTTCTGCGGAAAGTGTCATGCGTGCGGTTAACTACGATCGTTTCACTGTTAAGACTTTCTTTATCAGTCAGTCAGGTGACTTTATCAAAACGCAAGAATTTAGCCAGACTCCTGGTCAAGAGGACCGTCTTATGACCAATGCGACTATTGATTGGGATAAGAAAGTTGCACCAAGTGCTATATACGAAGAGGGAGCAGTGGTCTTTCCAGTTCTTCATGGTCCGATGGGAGAAGATGGCTCTGTTCAAGGCTTCTTAGAAGTTTTGAAAATGCCCTATGTCGGCTGTGATATCTTGTCATCAAGCCTTGCTATGGACAAAATCACGACCAAGCGTGTGTTAGAATCTGCTGGTATTGCCCAAGTTCCTTATGTGGCTATCGTTGAAGGTGATGATATGACTTCTAAAATCGCTGAAGTTGAAGAAAAGTTGACTTATCCAGTCTTCACAAAACCATCAAATATGGGTTCAAGTGTCGGTATTTCTAAATCTGAAAATCAAGAAGAACTCCGTCAAGCCTTGAAACTTGCCTTCCAATATGACAGCCGTGTCTTGGTTGAGCAAGGAGTGAATGCCCGTGAAATCGAGGTTGGACTCTTGGGAAACTACGATGTCAAAGCACGCTACCAGGAGAAGTAGTCAAGGATGTTGCCTTTTATGATTACGATGCCAAGTATATTGATAACAAAATTACTATGGACATCCCAGCAAACATCAGTGATGACGTGGTAGCTGTCATGCGTCAAAATGCAGAAACAGCCTTTCGTGCCATTGGTGGCCTCGGTCTCTCTCGTTGTGATTTCTTCTATACAGATAAGGGAGAGATTTTCTTGAATGAACTCAATACCATGCCAGGTTTCACCCAGTGGTCTATGTACCCACTTCTTTGGGACAATATGGGAATCAGTTACCCAGACCTAATCGAGCGTTTGGTTGATCTTGCCAAGGAAAGTTTTGACAAGCGCGAAGCGCATTTGCTATAACAATGAAAGAAAGGGTAGGAGCCAGAACCATCACTGCAAGGTGACTAGAGTTCTCGGACTTCAACCCTTTTTAAAGGAGTAGAAATGAAATTAACAATCCATGAAGTGGCCCAAGTTGTAGGAGCCAAAAATGATGTGACAGTTTATCCAGATAGTCCACTAGTTAAGGCGGAATTTGACAGTCGTTTGATTGCTGCAGGGGACTTATTTGTGCCCCTCAAGGGAGCGCGTGATGGTCATGACTTTATCGAAACAGCCTTTGAAAATGGCGCTGCCGTAACCCTGGCTGAGAAAGAGATCGCAAATCATCCCTACATTTTAGTAGATGATGTCTTGACTGCTTTTCAAAGCCTAGCTGCCTACTATCTTGAAAAAACGGCTGTTGATGTCTTTGCTGTCACAGGTTCAAATGGTAAGACAACGACCAAGGATATGTTAGCGCATTTACTGTCAACAAGCTACAAAACCTACAAACACAAGGGAACTACAATAACGAGATTGGCCTTCCCTACACAGTTCTCCATATGCCTGAAGGAACAGAAAAGTTGGTCTTGGAGATGGGACAGGATCACCTCGGAGATATTCATCTCTTGTCAGAATTGGCTCGTCCAAAAACAGCCATCGTGACCTTGGTTGGTGAAGCCCATTTAGCCTTTTTCAAAGACCGTTCTGAGATTGCTAAAGGCAAAATGCAAATTGCTGATGGCATGGCGTCTGCTTCCTTGCTCTTGGCACCAGCAGATCCGATTGTAGAGGACTACTTGCCAACTGATAAAAAGGTAGTCCGTTTTGGGCAAGGGGCAGAGTTGGAAATTATAGACCTGGTTGAGCGCAAGGATAGTCTGACCTTTAAGGCTAATTTCTTGGAACAAGCTCTTGATTTGCCAGTGACTGGTAAGTACAATGCCACCAATGCTATGATTGCATCCTATGTTGCCCTACAAGAAGGAGTTTCAGAGGAGCAAATCCGTTTGGCCTTCCAAAATCTTGAATTGACGCGTAACCGTACCGAGTGGAAGAAAGCAGCCAATGGAGCAGATATCCTATCAGATGTTTACAATGCCAATCCAACTGCTATGAAGCTGATTTTAGAGACTTTCTCTGCCATTCCAGCCAATGAAGGTGGCAAGAAAATTGCAGTGTTGGCTGATATGAAGGAGCTTGGTTACCAGTCTGTTCAACTCCATAACCAGATGATTTTGAGCCTTTCTCCAGATGTGCTTGATACCGTTATTTTCTATGGAGAAGACATTGCTGAATTAGCCCAATTGGCCAGTCAAATGTTCCCAATTGGCCACGTTTACTACTTCAAGAAAACAGAAGACCAAGACCAATTTGAAGACCTAGTCAAGCAGGTCAAAGAAAGCCTTGGAGTCAATGACCAAATCCTACTCAAAGGCTCTAACTCTATGAATCTAGCTAAGTTGGTAGAAAGTTTAGAAAATGAATACAAGTGATTTTGCTAAGTATCTTCAAAGAATGATTGCTCTTACAGATACTGGACTAACCTTTACAAAGGATCCTTTTGACCGTGAGCGCTACGAAGACTTGCGAAGTCTGTTATCTGAAATGTTGAATCAGGTATCAGACCTTGATGCAGACGAAGTGGCAGAACTCTTGAAACCGACCTCCGCTTATGCGACTCCTTTAATGGACGTCCGTGCTTGGATAGTTGAGGATGAAAAAATTTGTCTGGTTAGGGGACAAGGAGAGAATGATTGGGCTTTGCCAGGTGGCTTTGGCGAGGTCGGTTATTCACCAACTGAAAATATTCTCAAGGAAATTGAAGAAGAAACCGGTTTTAAAGTCAAAGTTGAAAGACTACTAGCTGTTTTTGATACCAATCGTTTCCAACTACAGAGTAAACAATATGCAAAGTTTGTTTTTGAATGTAAGTTTCTCGATGGACAATTCCAAGAAAATCAAGAAATTGCAGACCTTCAATTTTTTGCCATTGACCAACTGCCGAACTTATCTGAAAAACGCATTACCAAGGAGCAAATAGAGATTCTTTGGCAGGTTTATCAAGGCTATAGGGAACAATATCTTGACTAAGAAGATGATTATCGTATTTCTAAATCCATTTTTGACAAATAGCATGGTATAATAATATGCAGGAAAATTTTGAATCATGAGGAAGACTAGATGAATTTATGGGATATTTTCTTTACGACTCAGGCAAGCGAGCCACCCAAGTTTGATCTTTTTTGGTATGTTAGCCTATTTACGCTCTTAGCCTTGACCTTTTATACAGCCTATCGTTATCGTGAAAAGAAGGTTTACCAACGGTTTTTCCAGATTTTACAGGCAGTTCAGTTGCTCCTTCTTTATGGTTGGTACTGGGTCAATCATATGCCACTGTCAGAAAGCTTACCCTTTTACCATTGTCGTATGGCTATGTTTGTGGTGCTTTTGCTACCTGGTCAGTCTAAATATAGGCAGTATTTTGCATTACTAGGAACATTTGGGACATTAGCGGCCTTTGTTTATCCAGTGCCAGATGCCTATCCTTTCCCCCATATTGCGATTTTATCCTTTATCTTTGGGCACTTAGCTCTCTTGGGGAACTCATTGGTTTATCTATTGAGACAGTATAATGCGCGATTGCTGGATGTGAAGGGAATTTTTTTCATGACCTTTGCATTAAATGCCTTAATTTTTGTGGTCAATTTGGTAACAGGTGGAGATTATGGATTCTTGACAAAACCGCCATTGGTTGGAGATCACGGCTTAGTAGCTAATTATTTAATCGTTTCTCTGGCCCTGTCAGCAGCGATTACGTTGACAAAGAAAATCTTGGAACTATTTTTAGAACAAGAAGCAGAAAAAAATGATTGCAAAGAAAGCTTAGAAATGAGCTTTCTTTTTGTACACTAGATAGATTGTTGATAAAGTTTACAGTGAATGAATTTTTGAACAGAAAAACTAAAAATTGGCTAGTAAATTTAGGAAAAACTAAGCACAATCAGATTTTTTGTGTTATAATATTCTGTGAATAGCTATGCCCATGTTTAGCTATGGAATATTACGAAGTGAGAAACTTGGAAGATAGAGAGGATGCGATGTAATGGCTAGAGAAGGCTTTTTTACAGGTCTAGATATTGGAACAAGCTCTGTTAAGGTGCTTGTAGCCGAGCAGAGAAATGGTGAATTAAATGTAATTGGCGTGAGTAATGCCAAAAGTAAAGGTGTAAAGGATGGAATCATTGTTGATATTGATGCAGCAGCAACTGCTATCAAATCAGCTATTTCCCAAGCAGAAGAAAAGGCAGGCATTTCGATTAAATCAGTGAATGTCGGCTTGCCTGGAAATCTTCTGCAGGTAGAACCAACTCAAGGGATGATTCCAGTAACATCTGATACCAAGGAAATTACGGATCAAGATGTTGAAAATGTTGTCAAATCAGCTTTGACAAAGAGTATGACACCTGACCGTGAAGTCATTACCTTTATTCCTGAAGAATTTATTGTGGATGGTTTCCAAGGAATTCGTGACCCACGTGGCATGATGGGGGTTCGCCTTGAAATGCGTGGCTTGCTTTATACAGGCCCTCGTACTATCTTGCACAATTTGCGTAAGACAGTTGAACGTGCAGGTGTTCAGGTTGAAAATGTTATCATTTCACCACTAGCAATGGTTCAATCAGTTTTGAACGAAGGTGAACGTGAATTTGGTACTACAGTGATTGATATGGGGGCAGGTCAAACGACTGTCGCTACAATTCGTAACCAAGAACTCCAGTTCACCAATATTCTCCAAGAAGGCGGAGATTATGTAACTAAGGATATCTCTAAAGTCTTGAAGACATCACAGAAACTAGCCGAAGGTTTGAAATTAAACTATGGAGAGGCTTATCCTCCTCTCGCAAGTAAAGAAACATTCCAAGTTGAAGTGATCGGGGAAGTAGAACCTGTTGAAGTAACAGAAAATTACTTGTCAGAGATTATTTCTGCACGAATCAAGCATATCTTTGAACAAATCAAACAAGACTTGGAGAGAAGACATTTATTGGATCTTCCTGGTGGAATTGTTTTGATCGGTGGAAATGCTATTTTACCGGGTATGGTAGAATTGGCTCAAGAAGTCTTTGGCGTTCGTGTCAAACTCTATGTTCCAAACCAAGTTGGTATTCGCAATCCAGCCTTTGCGCATGTGATTAGTCTATCGGAATTCGCTGGACAATTGACAGAAGTCAATCTTTTGGCTCAACGAGCAGTCAAGGGTGAAGTTGCTCTGACTCATCAACCAATTAGTTTTGGGGGAATGATTCAGAAAACAGCTCAGTTTGTACAATCAACGCCTGTTCAACCAGCTCCTACTCCAGAAGTAGAGCCGGTGGCTCCTACAGAACCAATGGCGGATTTCCAACAAGCTTCACAAAATAAACCGAAATTAGCAGATCGTTTCCGTGGCTTGATCGGAAGCATGTTTGACGAATAAAGAGGAAAAATAAATTATGACATTTTCATTTGATACAGCTGCTGCTCAAGGTGCAGTGATTAAAGTAATTGGTGTCGGTGGAGGTGGTGGCAATGCCATCAACCGTATGGTCGACGAAGGTGTTACAGGCGTAGAATTTATCGCAGCAAACACAGATGTACAAGCATTGAGTAGTACAAAAGCTGAGACTGTTATTCAATTGGGACCTAAATTGACTCGTGGTTTGGGTGCAGGAGGTCAACCTGAGGTTGGTCGTAAGCTGCTGAAGAGAGCGAAGAAACATTGACAGCTGCTATCAGTGGAGCGGATATGGTCTTCATTACTGCTGGTATGGGAGGAGGATCAGGTACTGGTGCAGCTCCTGTTATTGCCCGTATTGCTAAAGATTTAGGTGCTCTTACAGTTGGTGTTGTAACACGTCCGTTTGGTTTTGAAGGAAGCAAACGTGGACAATTTGCTGTAGAAGGAATCAATCAGCTACGCGAACATGTAGATACTCTATTGATTATTTCAAACAACAACTTGCTTGAAATTGTTGATAAGAAAACACCTCTTCTTGAAGCACTTAGCGAAGCGGATAACGTTCTTCGTCAAGGTGTTCAAGGGAATTACCGATTTGATTACCAACCCAGGATTGATTAACCTTGACTTTGCCGATGTGAAAACAGTTATGGCAAATAAAGGGAACGCCCTAATGGGTATCGGTATTGGTAGTGGAGAAGAACGTGTGGTAGAAGCAGCTCGTAAGGCAATCTACTCACCACTTCTTGAAACAACGATTGACGGTGCTGAGGATGTTATCGTCAACGTTACTGGTGGACTTGACTTGACTTTGATTGAAGCAGAAGAAGCATCGGAAATCGTTAACCAAGCAGCTGGTCAAGGAGTGAACATCTGGCTCGGAACATCTATTGATGAAAGCATGCGTGATGAAATTCGCGTAACAGTTGTTGCAACAGGTGTTCGTCAAGATCGTGTTGAAAAGGTAGTAGCTCCACAAGCCAGACCTACTACTAACTACCGTGAGACAGTGAAACCAGCTCATTCACATGGCTTTGATCGTCATTTTGATATGGCAGAAACTGCAGAAATTCCAAGTCCAGCACCTCGTCGCACAGAAACTTCTCAATCTTCAGCGTTTGGTGATTGGGACTTGCGTCGTGAGACGATTGTTCGTCCAACTGATTCAGTTGTATCACCAGTTGAACGTTTCGAAGCACCATCTTTAGAAGAGGATGAATTAGAAACTCCTCCATTTTTCAAAAATCGTTAAGTAAATGAATTTGAAAGAAAATACAGAACGTGTTTTTCAACAAGTAAAAGATGCAAGTCAGCAGGCAGGAAGAGAAGATAATTCTGTTTCAGTTCTTGCTGTTACAAAATATGTAGACGTGCCGACAGCGGAGGCTTTGCTTCCGCTAGGTGTGCATCATATTGGTGAAAATCGTGTAGATAAGTTCCTTGAGAAATATGAAGCTTTAAAAGATAGAAATATTACCTGGCATTTGATTGGAACCTTGCAAAGACGCAAGGTCAAAGATGTCATTCAGTATGTTGATTATTTCCACGCTTTGGATTCATTAAAGCTAGCAGAAGAAATTCAAAAGAGAAGTGACCGAGTTGTTAAGTGTTTCTTACAAGTGAATATCTCAAGGGAAGAGAGCAAACATGGTTTTTCAAAGGAAGAACTACTGGAGCTCTTGCCAGAATTAGCAACCTTAGATAAAATTGAATATGTAGGCTTGATGACTATGGCTCCTTTTGAAGCTAGTAGTGATGAGTTGAAAGAAATTTTTAAAGCTACACAGGATTTGCAACTAGAAATTAGAGAAAAACAAATTTCCAATATGCCAATGACGGACTTGAGTATGGGTATGAGTCGTGACTACAAGGAAGCGATTGAATTTGGCTCAACATTTGTCAGAATTGGTACAGCATTTTTTAAGTAGGAAAGAAATATGTCTTTAAAAGATAGATTTGATAGATTTATAGATTATTTTACAGAAGATGGAGAAGATGCTGGTATTACTTATCAGCCTAAAGCTGAGGAACCGATTGTGGCTCCAGTTCCTTCCGTAAAAGAGTTACCTCAACAAGTTGCAACTGCGCCATCTAAAGAAAAAAACATTACTCGTCTTCATGCCCGTCAACAAGAATTGGCTATGCAAAGTCAACGTTATACTGATAAGGTGACGATTGATGTTCGTTATCCACGCAAGTACGAAGATGCTACAGAAATTGTTGATTTATTAGCTGGTAACGAAAGTATTTTGATTGATTTTCAATATATGACAGAGATTCAAGCACGTCGTTGTTTAGATTATCTGGATGGAGCTTGTCATGTTCTAGCTGGAAATTTGAAAAAGGTAGCTTCTACCATGTATCTGTTGACACCAGTGAATGTTATTGTAAATGTTGAAGATATTCGTTTACCAGATGAATCACAAAATGGTGAATTTGGTTTTTGACATGAAGCGTACGAGAGTGAAATAATGCTCTTTCTCATTCGTTTTATTCAAAATGCAGTAGATATCTATTCACTGATTTTTAGTCGTTTTTTTGCTCTGATGTCTTGGTTCCCAAATGCTTATGAATCGCGCCTAGGTCGCTTGATTATTAGCTTAGTGAAACCGATAATAGCTCCTTTACAACGCTTACCCCTTCAGATTGCAGGGCTTGACTTGTCTGTCTGGATTGCGGTATTATTAGTGCATTTTTTTAGGGAACCAATTGATTCGACTTTTAGTGATTTTTTTCTATGAACAAGATGATTTATCAACACTTTTCTAAGAATGATTCGTCTTTTTATTGATAAGGGAGCCGAATGGATAAAAAAAGGTAGAAGATTCTTATTCTCCTTTTTTTAAGCCCTTTTGTAAATCCTCATCAAGAAAAGATTTTTAAAGGTTCTAGCATCAACGAAGGGCATCTCCTACATGAGTAGTCGGCAGTTTCTTGAAACTGAATACGTACGGATACTCCTGTATCCTGATTATTTTGAACCCTGAATTCTCTGATTTTGAACTATCCTTGCAAGAAATAGTTTATTCTAATAAGTTTGAACGTTTAACGCATGCAAAAATATTAGGGACTGTTTTAAATCAGCTGGGAATTGATAGGAAGCTGTTTGGTGATATCTTGGTCAACGAAGAGAGAGCACAGATTATCATTAATCGACAGTTTACTCTCCTTTTCCAAGACGGCATTACGAAAAATTGCCTCGTCTACCTGTTCGTCTAGAAGAACGGGATTTTACTGAGAAAAATTGCTACAGCAGAAGATTATCAAGAATTGGATATTTGTATCGCTAGTTCTAGATTAGATGTTTTTCCTAGCAGGGGGTCTTCAAACTGTCAAGAAATCAGGCAAATCAGTTAATTGAAAAAGCAGGCAGTTCAAGTTAATTACCATTTAGTTGAAAAAAATCAGATTATACAGTTCAAGTTGGAGACTTGATTAGTGTAAGGAAATTTGGTCGATTGAAACTCATTAGAGATAATGGGCAAACAAAAAAAGATAAAAAAAGAAATTAACGGTCCAATTGTTATTAAGTAAGTGAGGAAAAAAATATGCCAATTACATCGTTAGAAATCAAAGATAAAAACCTTTAGCACACGCTTCAGAGGGTTTGATCAAGAAGAAGTAGATGAGTTTTTTTAGATATTGTAGTCCGTGATTATGAGGATTTAGTTCGCTCTAATCATGATAAGGATTTACATATTAAGAGTTTGGAAGAGCGTTTGTCTTACTTTGATGAGATGAAAGATTCATTGAGCCAGTCTGTATTGATTGCACAAGACACAGCTGAACGAGTAAAACAAGCTGCAGCTGAACGTTCAAATAATATTATCCATCAAGCAGAGCAAGATGCACAACGTTTATTGGAAGAAGCTAAGTATAAGGCAAATGAAATTCTTCGTCACGCAACTGATAATGCTAAGAAAGTTGCTGTTGAAACAGAAGAATTGAAGAACAAGAGTCGTGTCTTTCACCAACGTCTCAAATCTACCATTGAGAGCCAGTTAGCAATTGTTGAATCATCAGATTGGGAAGACATTCTTCGCCCAACAGCGACTTATCTTCAAACAAGTGATGAGGCCTTTAAAGAAGTTGTTAGCGAAGTTTTAGGTGACTCTGTCTTACAACAGCATTCAGAGGAAGAACCAATTGATATTACTCGTCAGTTTTCTCCTGAAGAAATGGCAGAGTTGCAAGCACGTATCGAAGCGGCTAATAAGGAACTTGCGGAAGCCGAAGCAAGAGCCGAGCAGGAACAAATGGTTTCACCAGCTCCTGTTGTTGAAGAAAGTCTAGCTCATCCAGTTGGTCCGATGTATGAAGAACCAGAAGTAGCCCCAAGCCATTACTCAGGGCCAACACCTGCTACTGAAGCTGTAAATTCAGAACCAGGTTTTGTGGCACCGCAAGAATCTGTTACAATTTTATAAGAAATAATCTGAGAACAATATCTTATCCTTATATTTTCAGCGAGCAGGAGATGGTGTGAGTCCTGTAATCCCTAATGATAAGATTATCCTCTCAAACAATCAAGTCTGAATGGAGTAAGATTTGACGTTCCCCACGTTACGGGATAAGAGGAAAAAAGCTGAGTCTTTTTTCGAATAAAGGTGGTACCACGATTTTCGTCCTTTTTGGAAGTCGTGGTTTTTAATTTGTTATTATTTATAAAGGAGATACCATGAAACTCAAAGATACCCTTAACCTTGGGAAAACAGCTTTCCCAATGCGTGCAGGACTTCCTACCAAAGAACCAGTTTGGCAAAAGGAATGGGAAGATGCAAAACTTTACCAACGTCGTCAAGAATTGAACCAAGGAAAACCTCATTTCACCTTGCATGATGGCCCTCCATACGCGAACGGAAATATCCACGTTGGCCATGCTATGAATAAGATTTCAAAAGATATCATTGTCCGCTCAAAATCTATGTCAGGTTTTTACGCACCATTTATCCCTGGTTGGGATACTCATGGTCTGCCAATCGAGCAAGTTTTGGCAAAACAAGGTGTCAAACGCAAAGAAATGGACTTGGTTGAGTACTTGAAACTTTGCCGTGAATACGCTCTTTCTCAAGTAGATAAACAACGCGAAGACTTCAAACGTTTGGGTGTTTCTGGTGACTGGGAAAATCCATATGTGACTTTGACTCCTGATTATGAAGCAGCACAAATCCGTGTATTTGGTGAAATGGCTAACAAGGGCTATATCTACCGTGGTGCCAAACCAGTTTACTGGTCTTGGTCATCTGAGTCGGCTCTAGCTGAGGCAGAAATTGAATATCATGACTTGCTTTCTACATCTCTTTACTATGCCAATAAGGTGAAAGATGGCAAAGGTATTTTAGATACAGATACTTATATCGTTGTCTGGACAACTACTCCATTTACCATCACAGCTTCTCGTGGTTTGACGGTTGGAGCAGATATTGATTACGTTTTGGTTCAACCTGCTGGTGAAGCTCGTAAGTTTGTGGTTGCTGCAGAATTATTGAATAGCTTGTCTGAGAAATTTGCTTGGGCTGATGTTCAAGTTTTGGCAACTTACCGTGGTCAAGAACTCAACCATATCGTAACAGAACACCCATGGGATACAGCTGTAGATGAATTGGTGATCCTTGGTGACCACGTTACAACTGACTCTGGTACAGGTATTGTCCATACAGCCCCTGGTTTTGGTGAGGACGACTACAATGTTGGTATTGCTAATGGTCTTGAGGTCGCAGTCACTGTTGACGAACGCGGTATCATGATGGCCAATGCTGGTGCTGAGTTTGAAGGTCAATTCTATGACAAGGTGGTTCCAACCGTTATTGAAAAACTTGGCAACCTCCTTCTTGCCCAAGAAGAAATCTCTCACTCATACCCATTTGACTGGCGTACCAAGAAACCAATCATCTGGCGTGCAGTTCCACAATGGTTTGCCTCAGTTTCTAAATTCCGCCAAGAGATCTTAGACGAAATTGAAAAAGTGAAATTCCACTCAGAATGGGGTAAAGTCCGTCTTTACAATATGATCCGTGACCGTGGCGACTGGGTTATCTCTCGTCAACGTGCTTGGGGTGTTCCGCTTCCAATTTTCTACGCTGAAGATGGTACAGCGATCATGACTGCTGAAACTATTGAACATGTGGCTCAACTCTTTGAGGAACATGGTTCAAGCATTTGGTGGGAACGTGATGCCAAGGATCTCTTGCCAGAAGGATTTACTCACCCAGGTTCACCAAATGGCGAGTTCAAGAAAGAAACAGATATCATGGACGTTTGGTTTGACTCAGGTTCATCATGGAATGGGGTTGTGGTAAACCGTCCTGAGTTGACTTACCCAGCAGACCTTTACCTAGAAGGTTCAGACCAATACCGTGGTTGGTTTAACTCATCACTCATCACATCTGTTGCCAACCATGGCGTAGCACCTTACAAACAAATTCTGTCACAAGGATTTGCCCTTGACGGTAAAGGTGAGAAGATGTCTAAATCTCTTGGAAATACCATTGCTCCAAGTGATGTTGAAAAACAATTTGGTGCAGAAATCTTGCGTCTCTGGGTAACAAGTGTGGATTCAAGTAACGACGTGCGTATCTCTATGGATATCTTGAGCCAAGTCTCTGAAACTTACCGTAAGATTCGTAACACCCTTCGTTTCTTGATTGCTAACACATCTGACTTTAATCCAGCTGAGGATGCAGTAGCTTACGAAGAACTTCGTTCAGTTGATAAGTACATGACCATTCGCTTTAACCAGCTTGTGAAAACGATTCGTGATGCCTATGCCAACTTTGAATTCTTGACAATCTACAAGGCCTTGGTGAACTTTATCAACGTTGATTTGTCAGCCTTTTACCTTGATTTTGCAAAAGATGTTGTTTATATCGAAGGTGCCAAATCATTGGAACGCCGTCAAATGCAGACTGTCTTTTATGATATTCTTGTGAAATTACCAAACTCTTGACACCAATCCTTCCTCACACAGCAGAGGAAATCTGGTCATATCTTGAGTTTGAAGCTGAAGACTTCGTTCAATTATCAGAATTGCCAGAAGCGGAAACTTTTGCTAATCAAGAAGAAATCTTGGATACATGGGCAGCCTTCATGGACTTCCGTGGACAAGCTCAAAAAGCCTTGGAAGAAGCTCGTAATGCAAAAGTAATCGGTAAATCACTTGAAGCCCACTTGACAGTTTATCCAAATGAAGTGGTGAAAACTCTGCTCGAAGCAGTAAACAGCAATGTGGCTCAACTTTTAATCGTGTCAGACTTGACTATTGCAGAAGGACCAGCTCCAGAAACTGCTGTTAGCTTCGAAGATGTAGCCTTCACAGTAGAACGCGCTGCAGGAGAAGTGTGTGACCGTTGCCGTCGTATCGATCCAACAACAGCAGAACGCAGCTACCAGGCAGTTATCTGTGACCACTGTGCAAGCATCGTAGAAGAAAACTTTGCAGACGCAGTCGCAGAAGGATTTGAAGAGAATAGTCTCAAGAAAAAAATACAGGAGAAATTCCTGTATTTTTTTAAAAAAATAAAAAAACTTTAATAAAAAAATATGGTATAATATACCTTATTAAAAATAAAAGGAGACAGTTATGAAGACAAAAAAACACTTGCACAAGTTGCTGGAATTATTGGGACTATCGCAGGCACGCTCTTGGCAATTTTTACCTGTAATTATATTAATGATTGTACCTATTTTTTTGAGAATGAAGATTTTGCAGGAGTAATTTTGGCGATTATTTTCATTGTTTTTACATTAGTGAAAATCGCAACTCTAATTCTTGGAATTCTCTCTCTAATCTACTATAAGGATGATAAGCGTATTTCAATGGCACCATCTATTTTGTTAATCGTAGGTTCTGTAGTAGGCTTGATTCCATTTTTAGGCTGGATTGATGGCATCGTCATTGTCACCGGTGGTGCCCTTTTTTTAACAAGCTTGAAACAATTTCAAGTTCAAGAATAGCTGTTTATTGGGAGAAGGGGCGTTCACCTCTTCTCTTTTTAATCGATTTTGACTAGCTTTTTTGTGAAAAATTGTGTAAAATAGAATAGATAAACGAGGGAAAACCTCGGAAAATTTAAAGGAGAATCCATCTAATGGTAAAATTGGTTTTTGCTCGCCACGGTGAGTCTGAATGGAACAAAGCTAACCTTTTCACTGGTTGGGCTGATGTTGATTTGTCTGAAAAAGGTACACAACAAGCGATTGACGCTGGTAAATTGATCAAAGAAGCTGGTATCGAATTTGACCAAGCTTACACTTCAGTATTGAAACGTGCGATCAAAACAACAAACTTGGCTCTTGAAGCTTCTGACCAATTGTGGGTTCCAGTTGAAAAATCATGGCGTTTGAACGAACGTCACTACGGTGGTTTGACTGGTAAAAACAAAGCTGAAGCTGCTGAACAATTTGGTGATGAGCAAGTTCACATCTGGCGTCGTTCATACGATGTATTGCCTCCAAACATGGATCGTGATGATGAGCATTCAGCTCACACAGACCGTCGTTATGCTTCACTTGACGATTCAGTAATCCCAGATGCTGAAAACTTGAAAGTGACTTTGGAACGTGCTCTTCCTTTCTGGGAAGATAAAATCGCTCCAGCTCTTAAAGATGGTAAAAACGTATTCGTAGGAGCTCACGGTAACTCAATCCGTGCCCTTGTAAAACACATCAAAGGTTTGTCAGATGACGAAATCATGGACGTGGAAATCCCTAACTTCCCACCATTGGTATTCGAATTCGACGAAAAATTGAACGTCGTTTCTGAATACTACCTTGGAAAATAATTTATAAAAAGAAAGCCTAGGAATACCTAGGTTTTTCTTTTTATTCTAGTATCCAACTCTTCGAAAAAGCGTTATAATGATATTAAGAAGTAGTTAAAGAAAGTGAGGTTGATGATGGCTTATATTGAGATGAAACACTGTTACAAGCGTTATCATGTTGGGGACACGGAGATTGTGGCCAATCGTGATGTGAATTTTGAAATTGAAAAAGGGGAGCTAGTGATTATCCTTGGTGCGTCTGGTGCTGGTAAGTCAACAGTTCTTAACCTTCTTGGGGGAATGGACACCAATGATGAAGGAAAAATCTGGATTGATGGTGTCAATATTGCAGACTATAGTTCCCACCAGAGAACTAATTACCGTAGAAATGATGTCGGTTTTGTTTTTCAGTTTTACAATCTGGTGTCCAATCTGACAGCTAAGGAAAATGTGGAACTTGCTTCGGAAATCGTGACGGATGCATTGGATCCTGAGCAGGTCTTGACAGATGTAGGTCTGGCTCATCGTCTTAATAACTTTCCAGCCCAGCTTTCTGGAGGGGAGCAACAGCGAGTCTCCATTGCACGCGCGGTAGCCAAAAATCCTAAAATCCTCCTTTGTGATGAGCCGACTGGAGCCTTGGATTATCAGACGGGGAAACAAGTCTTGAAAATTCTCCAAGATATGTCTCGTCAAAAGGGAGCGACGGTGATCATCGTGACTCATAATGGAGCTTTGGCGCCCATTGCTGATCGCGTGATTCACATGCACGATGCCAGTGTCAAGGATGTGGTGATCAACCAGCATCCTCAGGATATCGACAGTTTGGAGTACTAGCATGATCAAGCGAAAAACCTATTGGAAGGACTTAATTCAGTCCTTCACAGGCTCCAAGGGGCGTTTTTTATCCATCCTAACCTTGATGATGTTAGGGTCTCTAGCCTTAGTAGGCCTCAAAGTAACCAGTCCCAACATGGAGGCGACAGCTAATGCTTATTTAACAACTGCTAAAACCTTGGATTTGGCAGTCATGTCTAATTATGGTTTGAATCAAACAGATCAAGAAGAATTAGAACAGATAGAGGGAGCAGAGGTTGAGTTTGGCTATTTGACAGATGTGACTATGGAGAATGGCCAGGATGCCATTCGGCTGTACTCCAAACCAGAGCGAATTTCAATCTTTCAGCTAAGAGAGGGCCGACTTCCTCAGTCAGACAAGGAAATCGCCTTGGCCACTCATTTGCAAGGCCAATACAGCGTGGGACAGGAGATTAGTTTTAAAGAAAAAGAAGAGGGTCATTCCTCTTTAAAAGACCATACTTATACCATTACTGGTTTTGTGGATTCAGCTGAAATCCTCTCCCAGCGAGATATGGGCTACGCAGGAAGTGGAAGTGGGACTCTGACAGCCTATGGGGTGATTTTACCTAGTCAGTTTAATCAGAAAGTCTACAATATAGCTCGTTTGAAATATCAAGATTTAGCAGGCTTAAATGCTTTTTCAGAAGCTTATGAAGAAAAATCCAAACAACATCAGGAAGATCTTGAACAAGCTCTATCAGATAATGGCAAGGCACGTCTGCAACTCTTGAAAAAGAAGGCCAAGAGTCTCTAGACAAAGGCCAAGAAACCCTTGACAAGGCTGAGACTAATTTGCAGGAAGGCAGGCGTCGTTTAGCAACTGCCCAAGCTCGCTTACAGGCTCAGGAAAGTCAACTAGCCTTGCTGCCTCAAAATCAGAGAGAGCAGGTCAGTGCTCAACTTACCCAAGCCAAGCAGGAATTGAGCAAGGAAGAGGACAAACTAAAGCAGGCTGAACAAAATTTAGCCCAAGAAAAGGAAAAGTTAGAAAAACATCAGCAAATCTTGGATGATTTGGCGGAGCCAAGGTATCAGGTCTATAATCGTCAGACCATGCCTGGCGGTCAAGGCTACCTCATGTACAGTAATGCTTCAGCCAGTATTCGGGCAGTGGGCAATATCTTTCCTGTAGTGCTTTATGCCGTAGCAGCCATGGTGACCTTTACAACCATGACTCGCTTTGTGGATGAAGAGCGAACACATGCTGGGATTTTTAAGGCTTTGGGCTATCGTAGTAAGGATATTATCGCTAAATTTCTCCTCTACGGTCTAGTAGCTGGGACTGTCGGAACAGCTCTAGGTAGTATACTTGGCCATTATTTACTAGCCGGTGTGATTTCAAGTGTCATTACAAAAGGCATGGTGGTGGGAGAAACTCAGATTCAGTTCTATTGGACCTATAGCTTACTAGCTCTTGTCTTGAGTTGGTTGGCGAGTGTGTTACCAGCTTACTTGGTAGCTCGTAGGGAACTTCATGACGAAGCAGCCCAGCTTTTACTGCTTAAACCTCCTGTTAAAGGAGCTAAAATCATACTGGAGCGTATCGGTTTTATCTGGCGCCGTCTCAGTTTTACTCATAAGGTAACAGCCCGCAATATCTTCCGTTATAAGCAGCGGATGTTGATGACGATCTTTGGTGTGGCAGGTTCTGTTGCTCTGCTCTTTGCCGGTTTGGGAATCCAATCCTCTGTAGCAGGAGTTCCGTCTAGACAGTTTCAACATATCCAACAGTATCAGATGATTGTTTCTGAAAATCCTAGTGCGACCAATCAGGACAAGGCAGAGTTGGAAGAAGTGTTGAAAGGGCAGGATATTCAAGCTTATCAGAAAATCTATTCAAAAACGCTAGACAAGGATTTCAAAGGTAAGACTGGTCTTCAAACTATTACTCTTATGATGACAGATAAGGAAGATTTGACTCCTTTTATCCATCTGCAACATCATCAGCAGGAGTTGACATTAAAAGATGGCGTCGTTATTACAGCTAAACTAGCCCAGCTGGCAGGTGTCAAGGTTGGGCAGACTCTAGAAATTGAAGGTAAGGAGCTAAAGGTCGCTGCTATTGCTGAGAACTACGTTGGTCACTTTATTTATATGAGTCAGGCTAGCTATGAGCAAATTTATGGACAGCTAGTCCCAAGCCAACACTTATCTGGTCTCGCTAAAGGATTCCTAGTGCGTCTAGTATCGAAAGACAGGCAGGCTTGCTTATGAATCAATCTGCGGTGTCCAGTGTTGTCCAGAATGCTTCAGCCATTCGACTCTTTGACTCCGTCGCTAGCTCACTCAATCAGACCATGACCATCTTGGTCATCGTATCGGTTCTGTTGGCTATTGTTATCCTCTACAATCTGACCAATATCAACGTGGCTGAGAGAATCCGTGAACTCTCTACTATCAAGGTTCTCGGATTTTCATAATAAGGAAGTTACCCTTTATATTTACCGTGAGACGATTGTCTTGTCTCTTGTGGGAATCGTACTTGGTCTGCTCTCAGGTTTCTATTTACACCAGTTTTTGATTCAAATGATTTCGCCTGCGACTATTCTCTTTTATCCGCAGGTAGGCTGGGAAGTCTATGTCATCCCAGTGGCAGCAGTAAGCATCATCTTGACCCTACTTGGTTTCTTTGTCAATCATCATCTGAGAAAGGTTGATATGCTTGAAGCCTTGAAATCTGTAGAGTAATACTCAATGAAAATCAAATAGCAAACTAGGAAGCAAGCCGTAAGTTGCTCAAAGCACCGCTTTGAGGTTGCAGATAAAGCTGACGTGGTTTAAAGATATTTTCGAAGAGTATAAGGTAGTTATTTTTAGCTGATTGACCTTGTATTTACTCGTAAACAAAAATCCTCCGTTTCAAAGAGTAGGGAACTCTTTGTGACAGAGGATTTTTTCTATAGGGCTTTAGCAGCTGCAATTGCGGCTTCGAAGTTTGGTTCAGAGTTGATATTGTCCACGTATTCAACGTAGCGAATCGTATTGTCAGTATCGAGGACAAAAGACTGCGCGTGCCAATAGGTGCCACTCATTGATTAAGAGGGCATAATCACGTCCAAAGGAATGGTCGAAAATAGTCTGAGAGCATGATGGCATTTTCAATACCTTCAGCACCACACCAACGTTTTTGGGCAAAAGGGAGGTCCATGGAAACAGTCAAGACAACCGTATTATCCAGTCCAGCCAGTTCTTCATTAAAACGACGCGTTTGAGTTGAGCAGATACCTGTATCGATAGAAGGCACGACACTCAAGACTTTTTTTCTTGCCCATCAAAAATCAGCCAGAGATTTTTTTAGAAAGGTCTGTTGTAGTGAGAGAAAAATCAAGTGCCTTGTCGCCGACTTGTAGTTGTTTACCTGTAAAGCTCACAGGATTTCCGAGAAAAGTTACCATAAGATACTCCAATCTTTTTTCTTCCATTTTAGCTGAAACGGTCAGAATTTTCCAATGATTTGACTGGAAATGTGGGCATAGAAAAAACGCCAGCTCGCGTGAGAATGACGTTTTTCAGAGGATTATTTTGCCAATCCTTCAGCAATCTTGTCAAGGTTGTATTTCATCATGTTGTAGTAGCTGTCGCCTTCTTTACCTTGTTCTGCGATAGAGTCAGTAAAGATTTGTGCGTAGATTGGGATGTTTGTGTCTTGTGAAACAGTCTTCATTGGACGGTCATCCACACTTGATTCTACAAAGAGTGAAGGAACTTTTGTTTGGCGAAGTTTTTCAACCAAGGTCTTGATTTGTTCAGGTGTTCCTTCTTCTTCAGTGTTGATTTCCCAGATGTAAGCACTTGGGACACCATAGGCTTTAGAGAAGTATTTGAATGCTCCTTCGCTGGTTACAATGAGTTTCTTTTCAGCAGGGATGTTATTAAATTTATCCTTACTTTCTTTATCAAGTTTGTCTAACTTATCAGTATATTCTTTGAGATTTTTTTCATAGAATTCCTTGTTGTTAGGATCTTTAGCGCTCAATTGTTTGGCGATATTTTTAGCAAAGATAATTCCATTTTCAAGGTTAAGCCAAGCGTGTGGGTCTTCTTTTCCTTTTTCATTTTTTCCTTCAAGGTAGATAACATCAACACCTTCACTGACTGCAAAGTAGTCTTTGTTTTCAGTCTTCTTAGCATTTTCTACCAATTTGCTAAACCAAGCATTGCCACCTGTTTCAAGGTTGATACCGTTATAGAAAATGAGGTCAGCCTCAGAAGTTTTCTTAACATCTTCAGGGAGTGGTTCGTATTCGTGTGGGTCTTGTCCAATCGGAACGATACTGTGAAGATCAATCTTGTCACCAGCAATATTTTTAGTAATATCAGCGATGATTGAGTTTGTAGCAACAACTTTTAGTTTTTGACCAGAAGCTGCATCTTTTTTTCCGCTAGCACATGCTACAAGAGCAATAACGGAAAGAAAGAGAACGAGTAATGTACCTAATTTTTTCATTAGATCCTCCAATTTATTGGGGTTTTGCCCCTTATTTTAACAAATGTTTATTTTTCAGTTTCAAATATCGTTGTTTAGGAGAGATAAAGAAACTGATTAAGAAGAAGCTAGCAGCTGTAAGTACGATGCTAGAACCAGCTGCTAAGTTTAAACTATAGCCGATAAAGAGTCCCAAAACTGAAGCTGTAGCTCCAAAGGTTGAGGAAAGGAAAATCATACTTTTCAGGCTATTAGCATACAGATAAGCAGTTGCAGCTGGGGTAATCAGCATGGCTACAATCAGGATAGTTCCGACACTTTGCATGGCTGTCACAGACACGAGAGTCAGGAGTACCATGAGAAGGTAGTGATAGAAATTGACAGGCATTCCCATGGCTTTAGCCAAGAGTTCATCAAAGGAAGTTATCAAGAGTTGCTTGAAGAAAATCCAGATTAACAAGAGAATGACCGCCCCTACGCCCATAGTGATAAACATATCCGTATCTTGGACGGCTAGAATATTACCAAAAAGGATATGGAAAAGGTCAGTTGAACTTTTAGCGACACTAATCAAGATGATACCGAGGGCTAAGAAAGAAGAAAAGGTAATGCCGATGGCGGTATCGCTTTTGATAATCGAGTTCCCCTTGATGTAGGTAATGATGATGGCAGCTAGCAATCCAAAGACAATGGCTCCGATAAAGAAGTCAAGGCCCAAGATGAAGGAGAGGGCTACACCTGGCAAGACAGCATGTGAAATAGCATCTCCCATGAGTGACATCCCGCGTAGAATGATGAAACATCCCACAGCTCCAGCTACGACCCCGACGACAATAGCTGTTATCAAGGCATTTTGTAGGAAATGGAATTTTTGCAATCCATCGATAAATTCTGCAATCATAGGTCACCTCCATTGAAAAAGAGTCGATTACCGTAAGCTTCTTTTGAGATTGGTTTCGGTAAAGGTTTCTTTGGTCGGACCAAAGGCGATCACTTCTCGATTGACAAGTAAGACTTGATCGAAGTAGTGGGGAACCTTGCTGAGGTCGTGGTGAACGATGAGAACCGTCTTGCCAGCTTTTTTTCAGATCTCTCAGCGTATTCATGATGATTTCCTCACTGACAGAGTCAATCCCAACAAAAGGTTCATCCAAGAGGATATAGTCGGCTTCCTGCACCAAAGCATCTGGCAATCAAGACCCGCTGGAATTGACCTCCAGATAGTTGACTGATTTGACGTTCAGCGTAGTCAGCTAGGCCGACGATTTCAAGGGCTTCCTCTACTTTTTTCCAATGTTTAGCATTTAAACTGCGAAAGAGAGGAATAGAGGGAAATAGTCCTAGTGAGACACATTCCTTGACCTTGATGGGAAAGTTGTAGTCGATATTGATTTTTTGTTCGACATAGGCAATTCGATGTAAGGATTTTTTAACTTCCTTGTCATCGAGAAATGCCTGACCTTGATGAGGGATAATTCCCAGCATACCTTTTAATAATGTTGATTTTCCAGCACCGTTTGGACCAATGATTCCGGTAATTGTTGGTCCTTGGAGCACTAGTGAAATATCCTTAAGTGCCAACGTTTCTTTATAGGAGACACTGAGGTTTTCGATACGTATCATAAACTTGTATTCCTCCTGACTCTTAATATACCTTAAAAAAAAAATTAAGTCAAGTTAATTTTTCAAAAAATTAAAATATTAACAGTAAAATATTTAAGTTCTTTTAATCTTGTATTTTAATTGCATTCCCCAGCAATTTTTGTTAAGCTAGCAATAACTTAAAAAATGAAAGCGAGAACAAGATGACACGTTATCAAGACGATTTTTATGATGCAATCAATGGAGAATGGCAACAGACAGCTGAAATCCCAGCAGATAAGTCTCAAACAGGAGGTTTTGTTGATTTAGATCAGGAAATTGAAGACTTGATGTTGGCGACAACAGACAAGTGGTTGGCAGGTGAAGAGGTGCCTGAGGATGCTATCTTGGAAAACTTTGTCAAATACCATCACCTAGTTCGTGATTTTGACAAGAGAGAAGCTGACGGTATCACACCTGTCTTACCACTCCTTAAAGAATTCCAAGAATTGGAGACTTTTGAGGATTTTGCAGCTAAACTAGCAGAGTTTGAGCTTGCTGGCAAACCAAACTTCCTTCCTTTTGGTGTATCACCAGACTTTATGGATGCTCGAATCAACGTTCTGTGGGCTAGCGCTCCAAGCACAATCTTGCCAGATACGACCTACTATGCAGAGGATCATCCTCAGCGCGAGGAACTCTTGACTCTTTGGAAAGAAACCAGTGCAAATCTTCTCAAGGCTTATGATTTCTCTGATGCAGAAATTGAAGACTTGCTAGAGAAAAGATTAGAATTGGACCGTCGAGTTGCGGCAGTGGTGCTCTCTAATGAAGAAAGTTCAGAATATGCTAAACTCTACCATCCATATGCTTACGAAGATTTCAAAAAATTCGCGCCTGCCCTACCTTTGGATGACTTCTTCCAAGTCGTTCTTGGACAAGTACCAGACAAGGTTATCGTAGACGAGGAACGTTTCTGGCAAGCAGCAGAGCAATTCTATAGTGAAGAAGCTTGGCCTCTTCTCAAGGCAACCTTGATTTTGAGTGTTGTGAATCTCTCAACCAGCTATTTAACAGAAGAAATCCGTGTCTTGTCAGGTGCCTACAGCCGTGCGCTTTCTGGAGTTCCAGAAGCCAAAGACAAGGTCAAGGCAGCCTACCAGCTAGCACAAGGTCCATTCAAACAAGCCTTGGGTCTCTGGTATGCCCATGAAAAATTTTCCCCAGAAGCCAAGGCAGACGTAGAGAAAAAAGTGGCAACTATGATTGATGTCTATAAGGAACGCTTGGCCAAAAATGACTGGCTGACTCCTGAAACTCGTGACAAGGCCATCGTCAAACTCAATGTCATCAAGCCTTATATTGGTTACCCAGAAGAATTGCCAGAACGCTATAAGGACAAGGTAGTGGATGAAAATGCTAGTCTTTTTGACAATGCTCTAGCCTTTGCGCGTGTGGAAATCAAGCACAGTTGGAGCAAGTGGAACCAACCTGTTGACTACAAGGAATGGGGCATGCCTGCTCATATGGTCAATGCCTACTACAATCCACAGAAGAATCTGATTGTCTTCCCAGCGGCTATTTTACAGGCACCTTTCTATGACTTGCATCAGTCATCTTCTGCTAACTACGGTGGTATTGGGGCAGTTATTGCCCATGAAATTTCCCACGCCTTTGATACCAACGGAGCGTCCTTTGATGAAAATGGTAGCCTCAAGGATTGGTGGACAGAGAGCGACTATGCTGCCTTCAAGGAGAAAACACAAAAAGTTATTGACCAATTTGATGGACAGGATTCTTATGGAGCAACCATCAACGGTAAATTGACTGTATCAGAAAATGTGGCTGACTTGGGAGGAATCGCTGCAGCGCTTGAAGCAGCTAAGAGAGAACCAGACTTCTCAGCAGAAGAATTTCTTTCTACAACTTTGGTCGTATCTGGCGCATGAAAGGTCGCCCAGAATTTATGAAACTTTTGGCTAGCGTTGATGTGCACGCACCAGCTAAACTCCGTGTCAATGTGCAAGTACCAAACTTCGATGATTTCTTTACAACCTATGATGTCAAAGAAGGCGACGGTATGTGGCGTTCACCAGAAGAGCGCGTGATTATTTGGTAATGCAAAAGAAGCAAGTAAAACTTCTATAATTATACCTTCCCTATCTATGTACACCCTAAAAAGTTAGATAGAACAACCTAGCTTTTTGGGGTGTAGTTCATAAGGGATTATGAAATTGAGGTCTTTTTCTTATTTTAAAATTCATAGTAAAAATATCCCTCTGTATCAAGATAACAGGAGGATTTTTTTATGTCTCAAAAAGACTATCAACATAGGCTACGCCCGTGTATCTACTTATAAGCAAGACCTAGGATTGAAAGTGCAAATCGAAGCTCTCAAACATTGCGATAAACTTTTTTTATAGAAAAGGAATCTGGTGCAAATAACACTCGTCCTGAACTTACAAAAAGCTTTAAAAACTGGCCTCTGACTTTTCGAAAGATGGCAAGCAGGTTACTTTTCACTATCTATAAGTTAGATAGACTGACTCGATCTATGTTTAAGCTGCTAGAACTTATTGAACTATTTAATGAATCTAATATTCACCTAGTCAGTTTGCATGAAAAACTAGAAACAGGCTCTCTTATTGGCAGGTTACTTTGCATCATTTTAGGCTTTGTGGCAGAAAATGAGCTGGAAAATCTGAGGTTTCGCACAAAAGAGGGACTTCGAAAAGCTAAGGAAAATGGTGTTAGATTAGGAGCAAAACGGATTTCAAAAGAAAAGGAGGAGCGGATACTTAACAAATATCTACATTCAAATATAAGCATACGTAATATTGCAAAAGCTGAACAAATTTCTACATCAACCCTATATAAAGTGTTAGAACGTAATAAAGTGGCGAACAATCGTCAAAAAAAACGGAAAATCATTGCTAAAAACAGGGAAAAATGGTAGAATAAAGCCGTAAATTTGTTTCGATTAACGACCGTTTGATAAAACAGTCAAAACAACAATATGAATATTTTAAAAAATGCGAGTTTAACAGTGTTTTTAACCTGTATTAGACTGGTATTTTTTTGTGTATCGTTTAACGGTCGTTACGCGATACACTTAGTTCCCTATCTCTAAAGGAGATAGCTAGCTTTTGGCAACAAAAAATTTAAAAATCATTAAGATATGTAATAGTGTGATAGACGTATTGTTCAGTTAATGGATGAAGGTTCATTTAAGGCTTCTATCAAGAACATTAAATGTTTAGAGAATGAGTTTAGCTCAAAATTTTGCTTTTGTGGTCTTGAAAGGAAGTTGATTTTGTCATTTTATAAGCCTAAAAAGGCAATTTTATATTCCTGAGGAGGAAAAATTATGAATAAACTCACTAAACTAGGTATTGTCACTTTCTCTGCTGTCACTCTTAGTGCTGCAGTACCAACTTTGGTGCATGCCGAGGAAAACGTTGCGCCGCATCCAAACGCTGCCGTGAGACCAACTACTCAACCAACACTGCACCAAAACCCAATAGTAACTGGGTTGATTTCAGTATGCTCGACCCAATCGCTAAGCCAAAGCCAGGCAAAGAAGTTTCGAAACCTGCTAATTCGAATAAAAATGAAACACCTACGGATGAAACTACCGGTAAGAGTGCTTCAAAACCAAAGGAAGAACTTAAATCGGTTGATGAAAAAACTCGATTAGCTGAACTTAAGACAAAGTATGATGTCGATCCTAGCAATAAAGAGATAGACACAACTCTAACAATGTCTGCTGCTGAAATTGTAAAAGGTCTCAACACTGAAGAAGATAAGAAAAGAACAGAAACGTTAGCTGCGGCAGGTGTAGCTTCGAGTATAGTAGAACATGATGCGATAGTATTTGAAGAAACTAGAAAAGCTTATCTATCTACAGGTTGTTGATATTACAAAACCGCCGTTCACAAAATCAAACCCTAATGATCCTTATGAAGCTGTTGCGGCAGTAGTTCTACAATCAGAACCAAAATATATCATTAAAGCTATATATATGGATGCTGCTAAGCTTAAAAAATTTGGTTATACTGAAAAAGCACATGTTTCTGATATTACACCAAGTGAATTATCCTATCCAAATGGCGAAAAGTTTGAAGGTGGTTATACATTGGTGGACAGCTATAATCATCATATTAATTCCGTTCAGGAAGGTAGTAATATTAAACTTGTTGGAACAAAATGGGACTATGATGAGATTCAAAGAAATTCAAATGCTCATATCAAAGAACTTGTTGCTCCTGAAATTAAGGGATACACTTTCAGCCATGTTGAGAAAGCACGAGACCTCCCTGATTTATCAACGGATCCGCGTGTTGTTAAAGTTGATTATGAATCAATCTATCATATGCATGGAGGCAAATCAGTTCTTGATAGTTCATTTTATCTAGATATCCTGCATTACTATTTCATCTACAACAAAGATGAAATAGCTAAGGAAATTCCAAACCCTGAGATAAACAATATCAAGCCCGCTGAAGATACAACTTTAAAACCTGCTAGCAATCCTGTGGCAAACACACAACCGACAGCCAACCCGACACCAACTCCAAAACCAGCAGAAAATCCTCAACCAGAGGTTAAACCTACAGAGCAACCACAGCCTACTCAGCCAGTAAAACCAGCTGAGAACAAGCCGGTTGAAAATAAACCTGCTGAAACATCTGTTCCAACTCCAAAACCAGCAGAAACCCCTCAACCAGAGGTTAAACCTACAGAGCAACGACAGCCTACTCAGCCAGTAAAACCAGTTGAGAACAAGCCGGTTGAAAATAAACCAGCAGAAACCCCTCAACCAGAAGTTAAACCTACAGAGCAACCGCAACCTGCTAAACCAGTGAAACCAGCTGAGAATCCGATTGAGAATCCAAGTGCTTCTGAAAAACCAGCTAATCCAGCAAAACCAGAAGTGAAACCTGCAGAAAATGTTGGATTGCCAAAGATTCCTTATCGAAAAGACCAGCCAAAACGTTGGTTTAACGGAGCAGGTCGCCCTACTCTAACAACAAACGACCTTGCTACTCCACTTCCCTGCTGAAAAATGTAGAAAAAAACATCTTACGGTTGGTGGACAGCTGAATCAGACTTTTCTTCATGCAGGCTCTCATATAAAAAGTAAATACTTTTAATTCGAATTTCAATAATCCGATGTTCGAAAACGGTAAAGAGATAAAATTTAAAGGTAGCGGATTTGGAGATATGGACAGTAGGTTTAAACCTGCTCTTGTTCGAGTAAAAGTTCCAGAATTGGAAGGAATGAACTACGAAGCTTATACAATCTTCTATGAAGTTCCTAATAAAAATGGAAATTCAACTTACGGAACAAATCGAAACTCTCAAGGTGGTAATGTCGCTTTAACTATCAAATCAAAAGAGAAGAAAGAAGATATTCAGGTTTATACATTAACTAAGGATAGAAAACTGGAAGAACTCTATTATCTAGGATTCCCAAGTGAAGAAACAAATCGCTATGATGAGAAGACTAAAACTCATTCATACAATCTATATGGTGAAACCTACGATACTTACGTTTTCTTGTTTAAGAACCCTGCTGAAAAACCAGCCGAGCAAGTAAAACCTGAAGTTAAGCCAATCGAGAAACCTGTAGTTCCTGACACACCAAAACCAGTTACACCAGCTGTTCCAGATCAATCACAACCTGCTAAGCCAGAGAAACCAACTGAACAGCCTGTGAATCCAGTTGCTCCAGTAACACCGACAACTCCCGTAACTCCTACGCTTAATCCAGTCACCCCAAACAATACTCGCGTTCTTTCGAACAAAGCTGGAAGCGTTCGAGTACATGGTTCAGAAGCAACACTCAAAAATGTCAGCTATATCAAGGTAGAAGAAACCAAGCCGACTTCACTTGAATCAAAAGACTACAAGGCCTTTGACATTCATCTGTATGACGCGAATGGTAAAGCTATCCAGCCAAACGGCATGGTTCTAGTAAGTCTTTCTGCTGATAAGCCAGTTGAAAATGTCTATTATGTTGCTCCAGATGGTACTTTACAGGCATTGAAGTTCAAACAATATACAGATAAGGTGACTTTCGAAACTAATCACTTTAGTATCTATGCTATGACTTTCAAAGTTGCCGCAAGCCGTGATAACGGAGGTAGTACAACTCCTGTTCCAGTTGAAAATAGTAGTAATGCTCCAACAACTACAGAACAAAAAGGAAATGACGCAAGTAGTACAAAAACTCAAGCTGAGCCGTTAGCAACTAAGACTGAAACTATTTCGAAACAAGTAGCTAAGACTTTGCCAAATACTGGAGAAAATAACTCAATTCTCGCCACCCTATTTGGAATGTTAACTCTAACTGCTGGATTATTTAGCTTTCGTAAGGAGTCAGAATAACTCCAATTCATAGTTTATCTATCAATTATTTTAGACTGTGAAAAAATCAATTTGGGGAGATGATTTAGAAAATCTTTTCATGATAAAACGCATAATATCAAATTTTCATACACTTGATATTATGCGTTTTTTTATAATTCTAAAAATAGTATAGTGTATTGAAACTAGAACTGTAAATCGTGACTACTAAAACATTTCTAGAAATCAATTAGGAAATTTGAAAGTAATTTATAAAAATGAATTAGAAGTTATGTTGTACTATTCCAATTTCAAACTGCTATAGTTTACTTAAATTGCGATAGTAATTGTCATCATCTTGCTAGAAAAAGGGATTGAAGGTTTTTTCGTGAGCGATAGTAGTAGCTGGACCATGTCCTGGATAGACATCGTAGTTTGGTAGGGTGAAGAGTTGGGTCTGGATACTGTGAAGAAGTTGCTCCATACTACCAGTCGGAAGATCCGTTCGTCCGATTGTTTCACGGAATAGAGCATCACCTGTTAAGACCAAATGAGCTTGTGGAAAGACGATAGAAACGCCACCGATAGAGTGACCCGGTGTTGGCAAGACAGTGAAACGAAATTCTTCCAGTTGATATTCCTCATGAAAGACAAAAGTATGCTCAGCCGGTTTTGCGACCACATCTGCCATATCATCATGACGAGGGAGGCCAGAGAGATTATCGACAGGAGTGTAGAGCCAGCTGGCTTCGCTCTCTGCGATATAGACTGGAGGATTGCCAAAAGTCTCGCGAACCAAGTCTAAACTCATGATATGGTCATAATGGGCGTGGGTCAATAGAATAGCGCAGATAGGTTTGTTGATGTTCTCGATGGTCTGACGAATAGCTTCCCAATGGCTACCAGGGATCGACAACGATGAGGTGATTTTCGCCTTCTAGGTAATAGGTATTTTCATAGGCAACAGGATTCACGGTTTTATGGATTTTCATATTGGCTCCAATCTCAAAGAATGCACTAATACTCTTCGAAAATCAAATTCAAACTGCGTCAACGTCGCCTTGCCGTACTCAAGTACAGCCTGCGGCTAGTTTCCTAGTTTGTTCTTTGATTTTCATTGAGTATAAATTAAGTATAGCACAGTTGGGGAAAATAGGTAAGGATTTAGAATGAACTTAAAAACCAGCATGACTAGATGAAGACAGGCTGGTTATCAATTTATCAATATTGGAGAGGTGTCAATTGCCCTTCATAGGTTGCATAAACTCCGTCATTAGCTTGTTTGATAGATGTGATGTTTAGAGTGCCACCGTAGTTGGCTTCTCGTTTATCGCTATATTCACTATAACTTATCCTATTGGGCAGGTTCTGGTCGTTAGCATAGTATTGAACGACTGTTTTTTTATAGCTTTGCTGGCTGAATAGAAACAGGCAGCTAACTCCTAACACTAGGAGAGCAAAGATAGAAATAGCAGTTTTTTTCATAGGTGTTCTCCTTATAAACTAAAGGATAAAAGAAAGTATCTTGAGGATTTTTAATTCCAAAATCCAGTCAAGGTACCAGTGTATGTGACACGAGTTCCACCGTTTATCTTTCGTATCTTCAATGGAATTGGGGAAGTCAGAAAGTCTTTCGGTTACAATATGGTTTCCGTTTCTCTATCTCTCCTTCTATCACCTAAGTTTAAAATCTAACTTCGTAATATATTATAGACTGATAATTCAGAATTATCAAGCAATTCTGAATTATTTTTTTCTTATTCTGTTCCAATCTAGTTTTCATATTCTTAAAAAAGTGATAAAATGGTAGGAAGAATTGGAGAGTAGAGATGCCAAAAGAAGTGAATTTAACAGGCGAAGAAGTTGTCGCTTTAACGCAAAAAAATATTTATCAGAAGAAGATGTTGCTTTTTGTCCATAAGGCCTTTGGTCTATGCTGTTGAATGCCATAGTGGTCAGTATCGTAAAATCTGGCGAACCCTTACATCATCCACCCTATCCAAGTGGCAGGTATTTTTAGCTAAACTTAAGCTAGATGCTGTAACGGTAGCTTGTGGTTTCTTGCATGATGTGGTGGAAGATACAGATGCGACCTTGGATGATTTGGAAAGAGAGTTTGGTCCTGATGTGCGCGTGATTGTCGATGGGGTTACCAAGCTTGGTAAGGTCGAGTACAAATCGATTGAGGAGCAGTTGGCTGAAAATCATCGCAAGATGCTCATGGCCATGTCTGAGGACATCCGTGTTATCTTGGTCAAACTGTCTGACCGCCTGCACAATATGCGGACGCTTAAACACCTTCGAAAAGACAAGCAGGAGCGCATTTCCAAAGAAACCATGGAAATCTATGCCCCACTTGCCCATCGTCTGGGTATTTCCAGTGTCAAATGGGAATTGGAAGACCTGTCTTTCCGTTATCTCAATCCTACGGAGTTCTATAAGATTACCCATATGATGAAGGAAAAGCGCAGAGAGCGTGAAGCCTTGGTGGATGAGGTAGTCACAAAATTAGAAAACTATACGACAGATCGTCACTTAAAAGGGAAGATTTACGGTCGTCCCAAACATATTTACTCGATTTTCCGCAAAATGCAGGACAAGAGAAAACGTTTTGAGGAAATTTATGACCTGATTGCCATTCGTTGTATTTTGGATACCCAAAGTGATGTTTACGCCATGCTTGGTTATGTGCATGAACTTTGGAAACCCATGCCAGGTCGTTTCAAAGACTATATCGCCAACCGCAAGGCCAATGGTTACCAGTCTATCCATACGACTGTTTATGGGCCAAAAGGGCCGATTGAATTCCAGATTCGTACTAAGGAAATGCATGAGGTGGCTGAGTACGGGGTTGCGGCTCACTGGGCTTATAAGAAAGGCATTAAGGGGCAGGTTAACAGCAAGGAATCAGCTATTGGGATGAACTGGATCAAGGAGATGATGGAGCTCCAAGACCAGGCTGATGATGCTAAGGAATTTGTGGACTCTGTCAAGGAAAACTATCTGGCTGAGGAGATTTACGTCTTTACCCCAGATGGAGCTGTCCGTTCCCTTCCAAAAGATTCAGGACCGATTGACTTTGCCTATGAAATCCATACAAAAGTCGGTGAAAAAGCGACTGGTGCCAAGGTCAATGGTCGTATGGTTCCACTGACAACCAAGCTCAAGACAGGGGATCAGGTTGAAATTGTCACCAACCCTAACTCCTTTGGACCGAGCCGTGACTGGCTCAATATGGTCAAGACCAGCAAGGCTCGTAACAAGATTCGTCAGTTCTTTAAAAACCAAGATAAGGAATTGTCTGTCAACAAGGGTCGTGAAATGCTGATGGCCCAGTTCCAAGAAAATGGCTATGTGGCCAATAAATTCATGGACAAGCGTCACATGGACCAAGTTCTGCAAAAGACTAGCTACAAGACAGAAGAATCTCTCTTTGCGGCCATTGGTTTTGGAGAAATCGGTGCTATTACTGTCTTTAACCGTCTGACTGAAAAAGGAACGCCGTGAGGAAGAACGTGCCAAGGCCAAGGCGGAGGCAGAAGAACTTGTCAAAGGTGGCGAGGTCAAAGGTTGAAAATAAAGAAACCCTCAAGGTCAAGCATGAGGGTGGTGTGGTCATTGAAGGTGCCTCAGGTCTCCTAGTGCGGATTGCCAAGTGCTGTAATCCTGTTCCTGGTGACGATATTGTCGGCTACATTACCAAGGGGCGTGGTGTGGCTATTCACCGTGTGGACTGTATGAACCTGCGCGCCCAAGAAAACTACGAGCAACGTCTCCTTGATGTGGAATGGGAAGACCAGTACTCTAGCTCAAATAAAGAGTATATGGCTCATATCGATATTTACGGCCTCAACCGTACAGGACTGTTGAACGATGTACTGCAAGTTCTCTCAAACACAACCAAGAATATCTCAACAGTCAACGCCCAACCAACCAAGGATATGAAATTTGCTAATATCCATGTGTCCTTTGGCATTGCCAACCTCTCGACGCTGACCACGGTTGTGGACAAGATCAAGAGCGTGCCAGAGGTTTACTCTGTCAAACGGACCAACGGCTAATTGTCCTAGCTCTTACTAGAAAGGCTATTATGAAAATCATTATCCAACGGGTTACAAAAGCCCAAGTCAGTATCGAAGGTCAGGTGCAGGGGAAAATCAATCAGGGACTCTTATTGCTGGTTGGTGTTGGACCAGAGGACCAAGAGGAAGATTTGGACTATGCTGTGAGAAAGCTTGTCAACATGCGGATTTTTTCAGACGCAGAAGGCAAGATGAACCTGTCTGTCAAAGATATTGAAGGAGAAATCCTCTCTATTTCTCAGTTTACCCTCTTTGCGGATACTAAGAAAGGCAATCGTCCAGCCTTTACAGGTGCAGCCAAGCCTGATATGGCATCAGACTTCTATGATGCATTCAATCAAAAATTAGCGCAAGACGTGCCTGTTCAGACAGGTATCTTTGGAGCGGATATGCAGGTTGAGCTGGTCAATGACGGACCAGTTACCATTATCCTTGATACGAAAAATAGATAAGAAAGACCAAGCCCAGCTGGCTTGGTTTTTCTCATCTATCACAAAATATTCCAAAATGAAATCGGTTCTTGATAGGCTTTGGGGAAGTCTCTTTTCAGGTTTCGGCAGATGCGATAGGAAGTGATGAGATGTCCTAGGATGAGGAGAGTTCCCTGAAGGAAAAGTGGAATACCGCTTAAATATAGCAAGGAGAGAATGATCAGGCTATCCCATAGGAGGATTTGTAAGGCAAAACGCCAGAATCTCGGTCTAATCTGGGAATAGAGTTGACTAAAGTGGTCACAAAGTTGGTTGGAAAGATAGGTCAATAGCACAGGATGAAAGAAAATGAGCCAACCGCTATAAATCAAAATCCAATCCCAAGTAAGCCCCTCTTTAAATGTCAAAAATGCCAGCATGATTCCATCAATGACAAGGAGTTGAATGGTTTTGATGAAGATGATTTTTTTCATGCTAAAACCTCCTTTTCCTTAGAGACACTCCCATAAAGAGATGTGTTTGTCGTAAAAGTCTGGATAGTTTTCTCTTAGGTAGTCAGCTGTCACTATAATATAAAGTAGAATGACAAGCAGTGACGATTGGCATAAGAGAGGGAAAACGCTGAGAACTAACGAAGGTTAAAAGGACAAAAAATAGAAAATCAATGGAGAGAACCCCTAAATAGTAGAAGCGAATCTTTTTATTGATTTGAGGATAAATCTCAGCGAATTGATGTTTGAGTCGGACAAGCAAGCGAAATAGCAGGAGTCCTTGAGCAAGGAGGAAAATAAAACCAGAGAGCAAGAGCCACTCCAAAGATGTCTCGGGTCTTTGTGCTAAAAAATGCAAATAGTAGCAAATCGATGACTGCAATTGCTGTAAAATGGATTCTAAAGAGTTTTTTCATGACAAGACCTCCCTCTTTTATCTAGCTTCATTCTACTCCAAAAGAATGGGAGTTACAAGTAAAATGATAAAAAATTTTAGTAAGGAGATTCTGTTAGATTTCTTTATTTGATTTCCTCTTATTGTTCCACTTCTTCATCATTCCATACAAATAAAGCTCCAATTGCATTGAGGATATAAAAGATGTATTTTCCGATATTGGCAAAATTTCCTTGAATACCAGCTTTTGTCAGCTGAACGAAATTGTAAATCAACCAAAAGCCCCACTGAGTTGTTAGTTTCAATGCGTTAAAAGCATTGGCAATGAGGGACAGTGCAAAGGCAATAGTTGTTACGTAGGCAAGGAGATTCATCTTTCCTCCATAGCCGATATAGTTTGTCACAAAGGCAAAGAGGAAGGCGATGATGGAAATGATGATGGCTGCCAATTTTACCTGTTTTTGGCTCATTTGGTTGGGTCTGCCTTCTTGCGAAGCTTCCCATTTCTTAATAGCAAAGGTATAAATGAGGAAGGTGACAGGATAGGTGATAATGGCCGCCTTATTTCCAAGGATATAATCAATGGTACCAGATAAAATCGTATTGACAATACCAAAGTAATTTCCCCATTTGCTTAATTTTCCCGTGAAACGAGTGGACAACATGGAAATCCCAACGTTGGTTACGGAAATCAAACCAAAGGGAACAAGGGCAGTCCAGGGGCCCCAATCTACGAATTTATCGAGACGTGAGTTGAGGTAACCAGATGCAATCGCAATCCCAACGACCAAAGCAACCCCGAAGAGGTCAAACCATTTGGATGTCGCAAAAATTTTTAGTGATTTTTTCATATATTAAAATATCTTTCTTTTTTTTTACAAATATTCTACAACTAAATGAAAAGTAAAATCAAATGATAGAAATAAAACCCCTGAAAAATAAAAATTTTCAGGGGTTGGTTGGGAGTACTTGAGAAATTAGTCGATTTTTTCGACATAGAGTTGTTTGGCAATGTCCATACTTACTTGTAAATCCTCGTTTTTACTGAGGATAGTGAAGGTATTGCTGAAGCCATCAAACTGCTGGACTTGGAGATGGTCACCTATGTGAAGTGAGTGCTTGTCCAGATAATGGAGAATGTCAAAACTATCATGCACCCGAGTCAGGCGGTAGGAGCCAGCTTCCTTGATGTCAGCTAGTGGTAGGTTATTGATTTCAACTAGGAGTTCTCCCTTGGCAGGAATAGTTCCTCCGTGAGGACAGGTCTTGGGAAATCCAAGCAATTTTTCTAGTCTCTCCACGAATAGCTCAGAGACAGTATGTTCCAAGACCTCAGCTTCCTCGTGAATCTGGTCACTCGTATAGTCTAAATGATGGACTAGAAAAACTTCAATCAAGCGATGCTTACGGTAGAGCTCTGAGACCAGTTTGAGCCCAAGGTCCGTCAGTAGATAGCCACATTCCTTGTCCTTGAGGATGAGATTTTCGCTTTTCATCCGTTTAATCATTTCAGTTACGGCAGGGGGAGAGACTTGCATACGAGCCGCAATTTCCTTGTTGGTAATCTTATGCAAATCTATGCCAATTTCATAAATACACTTTAGATAATCTTCTTTATTCGGGGTCATTCGTTTCCTCTTGTCTAATATCTTTATCTAGTATATCAAAAAAAGCTAGATTTCTCTAGCTATCTGCCACAATGGCTTCTAATTTAGTTCTTTAGCAGCTGCAATTGCGGCTTCGAAGTTTGGCTCAGAATTGATATTGTCTACGTATTCAACGTAGCGAATAGTATTGTCAGTGTCGAGGACAAAGACTGCGCGTGCCAATAGGTGCCACTCATTGATTAAGAGGGCATAATCACGTCCAAAGGACTGGTCGAAATAGTCCGAGAGCATGATGGCATTTTCAATACCTTCAGCACCACACCAACGTTTTTGGGCAAAAGGGAGGTCCATGGAAACAGTCAAGACAACCGTATTATCCAGTCCAGCCAGTTCTTCATTAAAACGACGCGTTTGAGTTGAGCAGATGCCTGTATCGATAGAAGGCACGACACTCAAGACTTTTTTCTTGCCATCAAAATCAGCCAGAGATTTTTTAGACAGGTCTGTTGTAGTGAGTGAAAAATCAAGTGCCTTGTCGCCGACTTGTAGTTGTTTACCTGTAAAGCTCACAGGATTTCCGAGAAAAGTTACCATAAGATACTCCAATCTTTTTTCTTCCATTTTAGCTGAAACAGTCAGAATTTTCCAATGATTTGACTGAAAATGTGTGCATAGAAAAAACGCCAATTCGGAAAAGAATGACGTTTTTCAGAGTATTATTTTGCCAATCCTTCAGCAATCTTATCAAGGTTGTATTTCATCATGTTGTAGTAGCTGTCGCCTTCTTTACCTTGTTCTGCGATAGAGTCAGTAAAGATTTGTGCGTAGATTGGGATGTTTGTGTCTTGTGAAACAGTCTTCATTGGACGGTCATCCACACTTGATTCTACAAAGAGTGATGGAACTTTTGTTTGGCGAAGCTTTTCAACCAAGGTCTTGATTTGTTCAGGTGTTCCTTCTTCTTCAGTGTTGATTTCCCAGATGTAAGCACTTGGGACACCATAGGCTTTAGAGAAGTATTTGAATGCTCCTTCGCTGGTTACAATGAGTTTCTTTTCAGCAGGGATGTTATTAAATTTGTCCTTACTTTCTTTATCAAGTTTGTCTAACTTATCAGTATATTCTTTGAGATTTTTTTCATAGAATTCCTTGTTGTTAGGGTCTTTAGCGCTCAATTGTTTGGCAATATTTTTAGCAAAGATAATTCCATTTTCAAGGTTAAGCCAAGCGTGTGGGTCTTCTTTTCCTTTTTCATTTTTTCCTTCAAGGTAGATAACATCAACACCTTCACTGACTGCAAAGTAGTCTTTGTTTTCAGTCTTCTTGGCATTTTCTACCAATTTGCTAAACCAGGCATTGCCACCTGTTTCAAGGTTGATACCGTTATAGAAAATGAGGTCAGCCTCAGAAGTTTTCTTAACATCTTCAGGGAGTGGTTCGTATTCGTGTGGGTCTTGTCCAATCGGAACGATACTGTGAAGATCAATCTTGTCACCAGCAATATTTTTAGTAATATCAGCGATGATTGAGTTTGTAGCGACAACTTTTAGTTTTTGACCAGAAGCTGCATCTTTTTTTCCGCTAGCACATGCTACAAGAACAATAGCGGAAAGAAAAAGAACCAACAATGTACCTAATTTTTTCATTAGATCCTCCAATTTATTGGGGCTGTACCCCTTATTTTAACAAATGTTTATTTTTTAGTTTCAAATATCGTTGTTTTGGAGCGATAAAGAAGCTAATGAGAAAGAAACTAGCAGCTGTGAGCACGATACTAGAACCTGCCGCAACGTTAAAGCTATAACCGATAAAGAGTCCCAAAACTGAAGCAGTAGCTCCAAAGGTTGAGGAAAGGAAAATCATGCTTTTCAGGCTATTAGCATACAGATAAGCAGTTGCAGCTGGGGTAATCAGCATGGCTACAATCAGGATAGTTCCGACACTTTGCATGGCTGTCACAGACACGAGAGTCAGGAGTACCATGAGAAGGTAGTGATAGAAATTGACAGGCATTCCCATGGCTTTAGCCAAGAGTTCATCAAAGGAAGTTATCAAGAGTTGCTTGAAGAAAATCCAGATCAACAAGAGAATGGCTGCCCCCACACCCATAGTAATAAACATATCCGTATCTTGTACGGCCAGGATATTACCAAAAAGGATATGGAAAAGGTCAGTTGAACTTTTAGCGACACTAATCAAGATGATACCGAGGGCTAAGAAAGAAGAAAAGGTAATGCCGATGGCGGTATCGCTTTTGATAATCGAGTTCCCCTTGATGTAGGTAATGATGATGGCAGCTAGCAATCCAAAGACAATGGCTCCGATAAAGAAGTCAAGGCCCAAGATGAAGGAGAGGGCTACACCTGGCAAGACAGCATGTGAAATAGCATCTCCCATGAGTGACATCCCGCGTAGAATGATGAAACATCCCACAGCTCCAGCTACGACCCCAACGACAATAGCTGTTATCAAGGCATTTTGTAGGAAATGGAATTTTTGCAATCCATCGATAAATTCTGTAATCATAGGTCACCTCCATTGAAAAAGAGTCGATTACCGTAAGCTTCTTTTGAGATTGGTTTTCGGTAAAGGTTTCTTTGGTCGGACCAAAGGCGATCACTTCGATTGACAAGTAAGACTTGATCGAAGTAGTGGGGAACCTTGCTGAGGTCGTGGTGAACGATGAGAACCGTCTTGCCAGCTTTTTTCAGATCTCTCAGCGTATTCATGATGATTTCCTCACTGACAGAATCAATCCCAACAAAAGGTTCATCCAAGAGGATATAGTCGGCTTCCTGCACCAAGCATCTGGCAATCAAGACCCGCTGGAAATTGACCTCCAGATAGTTGACTGATTTGACGTTCAGCGTAGTCAGCTAGGCCGACGATTTCAAGGGCTTCCTTTACTTTTTTTCCAATGTTTAACATTTAAACTGCGAAAGAGAGGAATAGAGGGAAAGAGTCCTAGTGAGACACATTCCTTGACCTTGATGGGAAAGTTGTAGTCGATATTGATTTTTTGTTCGACATAGGCAATTCGGTGTAAGGATTTTTTTAACTTCCTTGTCATCGAGAAATGCCTGACCTTGATGAGGGATAATTCCCAGCATACCTTTTTAATAATGTTGATTTTCCAGCACCGTTTGGACCAATGATTCCGGTAATTGTTGGTCCTTGGAGCACTAGTGAAATATCCTTAAGTGCCAACGTTTCTTTGTAGGAGACACTGAGGTTTTCGATACGTATCATAAACTTATATTCCTCCTGACTCTTAATATACCTTAAAAAAAAAATTAAGTCAAGTTAATTTTTCAAAAAATTAAAATATTAACAGTAAAATATTTAAGTTCTTTTAACCTTGTATTTTAATTGCATTCCCAGGTAATTTTTGTTAAGCTAAAAACAAGTACAAATGAAAGCGAGAACAAGATGACACGTTATCAAGACGATTTTTATGATGCAATCAATGGAGAATGGCAGAAGACAGCTGAAATTCCAGCAGATAAGTCTCAAACGGGAGGTTTTGTTGATTTAGACCAGGAAATTGAAGATCTGATGCTGGCGACAACAGACAAGTGGTTGGCAGGAGAAGAGGTGCCTGAGGATGCTATCTTGGAAAACTTTGTCAAATACCACCGCCTAGTTCGTGATTTTGACAAGAGAGAAGCTGACGGTATCAAACCTGTCTTACCACTCCTTAAAGAATTCCAAGAATTGGAGACTTTTGCGGATTTTACAGCTAGACTAGCAGAGTTCGAGCTTGCAGGAAAACCTAACTTCCTTCCTTTTGGTGTATCGCCAGACTTTATGGATGCCAGAATCAACGTTTTATGGGCTAGCGCTCCAAGCACTATTCTGCCAGATACGACCTACTATGCAGAAGACCATCCTCAACGCGAAGAGCTCTTGACTCTTTGGAAAGAAAGCAACGCAAATCTCCTCAAGGCTTATGATTTCACTGATGAAGAAATTGAAGACTTGCTAGAGAAAAGACTAGAATTGGACCGCCGAATTGCGGCAGTGGTGCTCTCTAATGAAGAAAGTTCAGAATATGCTAAACTCTACCATCCATATACTTACGAAGATTTCAAGAAATTCGCACCTGCCCTACCTTTGGATGACTTCTTCCAAGCTGTTCTTGGACAAGTGCCAGACAAGGTTATCGTAGACGAGGAACGTTTCTGGCAAGCAGCAGACCAATTCTATAGTGAAGAGGCTTGGCCTCTCCTCAAGGCAACCTTAATTTTAAGTGTTGTGAATCTTTCAACCAGCTATTTAACAGAAGAAATTCGTGTCTTGTCAGGTGCCTATAGCCGTGCGCTTTCAGGAGTTCCAGAAGCCAAAGACAAGGTCAAGGCAGCCTACCAGCTAGCACAAGGTCCTTTCAAACAAGCCTTGGGTCTCTGGTATGCCCATGAAAAATTCTCTCCAGAGGCCAAGGCAGATGTGGAGAAAAAAGTGGCAACCATGATTGATGTCTATAAGGAACGCTTGGCTAAAAATGACTGGCTGACTCCTGAAACTCGTGACAAGGCCATCGTTAAACTCAATGTTATCAAGCCTTACATCGGTTACCCAGAAGAATTACCAGAACGCTATAAGGACAAGGTAGTGGATGAGACTGCTAGTCTTTTTGACAATGCTCTAGCCTTTGCGCGTGTGGAAATCAAGCACAGTTGGAGCAAGTGGAATCAGCCTGTAGATTACAAGGAGTGGGGCATGCCTGCTCATATGGTCAATGCCTACTACAATCCACAGAAGAACCTGATTGTTTTCCCAGCGGCTATTTTACAGGCTCCTTTCTATGACTTGCATCAGTCATCTTCTGCTAACTACGGTGGTATTGGGGCAGTTATTGCCCATGAAATTTCCCATGCCTTTGATACCAACGGAGCTTCTTTCGATGAAAATGGTAGTCTCAAAGATTGGTGGACAGAGAGTGACTATGCTGCCTTCAAGGAGAAAACACAAAAAGTCATTGACCAATTTGATGGACAGGATTCTTATGGAGCAACCATTAACGGTAAATTGACTGTGTCAGAAAACGTGGCTGACTTGGGAGGAATCGCTGCAGCGCTTGAAGCAGCTAAGAGAGAACCAGACTTCTCAGCAGAAGAATTCTTCTACAACTTCGGTCGCATTTGGCGCATGAAAGGTCGTCCAGAATTTATGAAACTTTTGGCTAGTGTCGATGTGCACGCACCAGCCAAACTCCGTGTCAATGTGCAAGTACCAAACTTCGATGATTTCTTTACAACCTATGATGTCAAAGAAGGAGACGGTATGTGGCGTTCACCAGAAGACCGCGTGATTATTTGGTAATGAATCCAATCTAATACTAAAATCCGTAAATCTGCATAGGATGGGTTAAAGAGGTTAACATGAAGAAATTTTTAATGATGCTTTCAGCTATTCTTACTGTTTTTGTTTTAGCATCTTGTGGTGCAAACAAAAAAGATGAAAAAATAGAACCTTCGGCAACACAATCATCTTCTACCAAAGAGGAACTGAAGGAAAGCTCTACGAAGTCAGAGAGCCAAACTAGTACAAGTTCTTCAATGGCAACGCCGTCAACAACAATGGAAACGAAAAGCGAAACAGGAAAAGATTTGTACAAGGAAGTAATAGAGCGGTACAATCACTATCAGGCACTTTTAAGTAGTGGTGACCGAGAATCCTTGTATGAAAAGTTGAAACAGAACAAGATTTTTCTGAAGAGTATGGCTATATCTTTACACTAAGCACCTATGATAAACCAGCTAGTCTTCATTATGTGTTTGTTGATTTAAATAATGATGGTCAGGATGAATTGATTATTGGAGATAAAAAATATATAGGGGCCATTTACTATTTAGAGAATAAACAACCCAAGTTACTTCATACAGCTTATGTAGCTTCTGCGGGAGGCTTTCGTTCTAGTCTAGTCATTTATGAAAATGGCCAAGTCAGATATGCAGACTGGCAGTCAACACGACCAGAAATGAACTTAAGTCTGTATGCTTTTGATAAAGACGGAGTACAGAAGATTAAGGAAGGTATTTTTCAAATTGGTAGTGATCAAAAGCCAGAGCAAATCTTAGAGATTTCTTCTAATGAACTTGATTTAGCTAAATTTGATTGGAAAGAATTTGAGCCAGTCAACTAGTATTTGATGAAATTTAAAACTAAGCTAGATTCTAAAGTCACAAAATAGTAATACACAAAAACCAAGGATAAAAATTCCTTGGTTTTTTGCTTGCTAGAAAAAAGGATTAAAGGTCTTTTCGTGGGCGATAGTCGTAGCAGGTCCATGCCCTGGATAGACATCGTAGTTTGGTAGGGTGAAGAGTTGGGTCTGGATACTATGGAGTAGCTGCTCTGTACTACCAGTTGGAAGATCAGTTCTTCCGATTGTTTCACGGAATAGGGCATCTCCTGTCAAGACTAGGTGAGCATCAGGAAAGACGATAGAAACGCCTCCGATAGAGTGACCAGGAGTTGGTAGGACTGTAAAACGAAAATCTTCCAGTTGGTATTCTTCGTGAAAGACAAAGGTGTGTTCTGCAGGTTTTGCGACCACATCTGCCATATCATCGTGGCGAGGAAGCCCAGAGAGATTATCGACGGGAGTATAGAGCCAGCTGGCTTCACTCTCTGCGATATAGACAGGAGGATTGCCAAAAGTTTCGCGAACCAAGTCCAGACTCATGATATGGTCATAATGAGCGTGGGTCAAGAGAATAGCGCAGATCGGTTTGTTGATGCTCTCTATTGTCTGACGAATGGCTTCCCAATGGCTGCCAGGATCGACAACGATGAGGTGTTTTTCACCTTCTAGGTAATAGGTGTTTTCATAGGCAACAGGATTCACAGTTTTACGGATTTTCATACTAGCTCCAATCTCAAAGAATGTACTAAATTAAGTATAGCACAGTTAGGGAGAATAAAGTGGATAGAAAGTCCTTCTCTTTTAAAGAATGTTGGTTGCTATCTACTTCATTCTGTTCAAAATAGGGGTGGCTGTTTTCTAGCTAGGAACTAGCTAGAATTTTTAATGATTTCACAGAGATTTTAAATGAGTTGGAGAGTAAATGATTAAAAAAATGATAATGAATTAAGAAAAAGTGTATCCTATTAATGGAATAAAGTTTGTGATAAAAAGAAAAATAAAAATATACATGTAAAGTTAATTTGTTTTAATATATTGAATTTCTAAAAACTCTAGTATCTAACTTATAACAACTTGCTATATCTAATCATACAAGTCAAAGAGTCTGAAAAATTATTGTATTTTTTTGGAAAAATATTTATTTTTTTAATTTAGAATAAAAAAAGAAGCTATTTTATTTGCTATGCACTAGAAAATATGATATCATAAAATCGTATGTTGTAGACAATTTTATGATATTGAAAATGACCTCTAACATCTTTTGTTTCAACTGAGGTTAGCAGTTAGTTTTCGATATCAACAACTTGTAAACTAACATCAAAATAAAAAAGGAGGTTGTAGGTCTAAATGAAAGGCAAGCAACAAGATTATAGAGTAGAGAAATATATACGATACGGAATTCGTAAATATAGTTTTGGTGCAGCGTCGGTAGCTATTGCGGCTGGACTTATGTTCCTAGGAAATGGGGCTGTATCAGCAACTGAAGTACAGGGAACTGAAGTAGCAGTAGCATCGACGACATCAAAAGCACAAGATGGGGTTCCGTCATCTGACAAAGGAAAATCTGAGTCAGAGACTGCATCTGCCAATGCAACAGTAGAAAGCAAATCAGAAGCTATTAAGGTTGCAGATAAAGTAGCTTTGACAAATAAAGTAGCAGCTTTGGAAGCGAAATTGTCTACTGCTAAGAAAGCGGACGCAGCAGCTCAAACAGCAGCTAAAGAAGCATTGGTTTCAGCTAAAGCAATTCTAGCGAAGGCAGATGCTAGTCAAGCAGATGTTGATGCAGAAGCAGCTAAAATTGCTGATTTGACTGCTGTTTTGACAGAGTCAGATGCAATTGCTAAAAAAGCTGAAGAGGCAAAAAAAGCAGAGGAAGCTAAAAAAGCTGAAACAGCAAAAACAGCTACCCCTATCACTGAGGCTAAAAAAGTTTTGGACCAAGTGACGTCAGAAGCGGAAGTAACGAATGTCCTTGCAGAAGAAGCTGTTCGTAAGAATCATGTTGAGGGTGAAAATAAAGAAGCAATCGAAGCAGCGGTTGCAAAAAACAAAGAGGTTATTGCAGAAGCTAAAAAGACCTTGGACGTAAAAGACTTGACTGTCAAAGAAATTGATGCTCAACTTTCACGCTTAAACGAGTCTATCCTTGCGGTATACAATGACCTTAAAAAAGCAGGAATCGGTCGTGATGGGAAGCTTGCTGTAGCCTTAGCGCCTCAAGATTTCTACGCTGAAGAAACTGCTAATTCAAACGGTACACGTACCACTCATTCTACTCCTGTTACTGCAGCAACTGCTACAGGTATGGATATTTATAAGTACAATCCTGACGGAACAGCGACTCGAGATGGTTCTAATCAGTCAGGAGAGTTGAATAGAGTAACTACTGTAACAGGAGGGACTGCTGAAGGTTTAGAAGTTGTTGTCTATTCTAATCAACGTGATGGTTCAGAAACTAACCCTGCTAATGGTTTGACATCTGCTGAAGGTGGTAGAATAGGTCACAACAACAAGGGACGTATGGATTATCCCCTTACTCCAGAAATGGCTAAAAAACTAGCTAAAGAAGCAGAACTTTGGAGAGGTAAACTTCGTCCAAGTGGTAGCACTAACTTTTCAGGTGGTGCCAATGTATTCTCAAATGGAGGTCCATACGAATTCCTTGCAACAGAAATCTATAAATTGGGATATGAGCAAGGAATTGATCGTGTCTACATTCCAGGTATCAAGTCTCGATTTGGAGTGACAGCTGCAGCGGCTGAAAAAGGTTGGTCCTTTACAGGTATTGATGGTTCAGGACTTGCTGCTACACTTTACAATCTACCTAATGGTCTTGTGTATGATGCTACAAACGATGTTGTCGAAGGGATTGTTACAAGTAATATTGAAAATGGGGTACAAGACTTCAAACTTAAAGCAACCTTTACAAACAGCAAAACAGGTGCAGTAGTAACAACTCAATTTGCAAATATGCGTTTGGGTTGGGTAGGTTGGATCGATACAACTCCGCCAACTATCGCAACAGATAATGCAGTCTACGAACGTACAGTTGGCCAAGACATCGATATTGATATCAAGTATCAAGACGCATCAGGTGCTCGTACAATGCGCGGTCAAGGTGCGAACGTATCTTATACTAAAGCTGATGGGACAACAACATCGATTCGTCAACAATATGGAACTGCCGTAACTGGTATTGCTGGTGTCAATGTAAATAATCGAACTCAAGTTCTTGATGAAACAGCAACAACAATTCCAGGTGTTAGCTATCAGATGGATCCAAATAACAGAGCGCAGCCTGTTACTATTGATGGTCAAGCTTCATATAATTCTCCTGCTAAATTGTCTGGTGCCTTGACTGAAGCAGGTGTGTTTTATGTATCAACTTTTGCTAAAGATTACAATAGTACTGATGGTTCACGTGATCAGTGGATTCAATCTGGTCAGGAAACACAAGGGAATATTACAGTTGTCGTTAAACCAAAAGTAGAAGCTTTGAATATTGAAACCTACTCAGAAACTGTTCCTGTGAATATTTCTAAAGGTGCAACAAACGCTGTAGTTACTATGCCAGATGGAACGAAGACTGTCCTTCAAAATCAAAATGGAAGTTGGGTTGTAGTTGCATCAGGAGAAGATGTAGATGGCAATGCAGTAACAACAACCAATACGGCTGCAGCAGTAGGCACAAATTTGGGTACAGTAGGTGGAAAAATTAATGTTCCAGTTACACAAGCTGCAACTGCAAAAGCTGGAGTGGATAACATCAAAGTTGAAGCAATCACTGAAAATATCAAGGCTACTTTCCTACGTAATACAGTAACACTAACAGATGTAGATAATACCACTCATGTGGCTACGTTGAACTCTAAAACTGGTCATTGGGAGCTTCCAGCAGAATATTCTACTGTTCAGACTACGAATGCAGACGGAACATATACATTAACTAAACGTCAAGTCTATACTGAGACTCAATTAGATGGTTCTCAAAACTTCTATATCTATACATACAAACGTACATTTGAAACAGACGGAACAATTAAGAGTCTTGATGCGGTAACTCGTCATAAAACAACAGTTGCAAGTAAAAATGGAACATCTGCAGATGGAATGTCTGTTACAGTAACCTACAATAAAGTTACAGATGCATGGACTGCTTCTGATGGTTCTACTGTGACAGCTACTAAACTTGGAGATTCATCATGGGACATCAAGACTTCATCAGGATTTGGTGGTGAAGTTCGTGCTCGCAAAGCAACAAGCACAGATTTTGCGACTATCATTAACACAAAACCAACTGCAACATCAACAAGCTATGAATCAACTAAGGGAACAACTGTTGACCTTCGTAATGCGGCACAAGCTGCAGTTACAATTGCAGATAAAGAAGATGCTGCTCACAGTAAAATGACTTACATTACTCGTTTGACAGTAACATCACCATCTGGAGCTCAAAAAGTATATGATACAAAGACAGATGCTGCAGCTTACACATTAGCTAGCAATTATGTTTTATCAGAAGTCGGGTGTGTATACAGTTGTTGTAGATGTGATTGATAGTAACGGAAATGTTGTTACAGCTACTTTGGATGGTACAGATTCAGGTACGGATTCAGGTGCAGGTTCATCTGTAGCTCAAACAACTTACAAAATTACGGTTAAGGATACGATTGTAGGTCACAACGTTACATCATCTGATATCCAAGGAGCTACTCAAACAGGAACACCAACCTTTACTTCTGTAGGTGACGGTTCAACTATCTCACCAAGTGCAACATCACTAGCTAAGTTGGTTGCCGCTGATGGTAATCTAGTTGAGACTTTAAAAGTTGCAAATGAGGGAACTTATACAATTAACCCAGAAACAGGTGTTGTAACCTTCGAACCACTTCCAACATTCAAAGGAACAGCAACTCCAGTAACTGTTAAACTAACTGCAATTCTAGGTACAGATGCTAATAATGCTAATATTACTGCAACTGCGACAGCTACTTACACACCAAAAGTAGTTCCAGTAACACCAACCGCAGTAGCATCTCAAACAACTGGACCTCAAGGGAAAGCCCAAACTTCTGCTATTAAGTTTGACGCAGCAGATACAGATGATACAACTGTAAACTTTGCTAAAGGAACAGTTTCTATTGATGCAAATACAACAAAATCTGTTGATCTTAATACAGCATCAGTAACTCTTCTTAATGAAAACGGTGATGCTGTACCGTCTGTAACAGTTGCAAATGAGGGAACTTATACACTGGATACAGCGACAAATGTTATTACATTCCAACCAGTCGCAACATTCACAGGAACTGTTACAAACCAGTTAATGTACGTATTGCAGATGCAAATGGTACTACTGTAACAACTACTTACACTCCAACTGTCACAGATGTAACTATGACAGCTGAAAATGCAACATCTGAAGACGTTCAAGGTAAAACACAAACTGGAACACCAGAATTTGAAACATCAGATCCATCAGTAACGATTGCAACACGTCAGTTGATTGATCCATCAACGATGCAACCAACTACTAGTGTTACAATTGCAAATGAAGGAACATACACAATTGATCCAACAACAGGTGTTGTAACCTTCGTACCAGTCCCAACATTCACAGGACCAGCAACTCCAGTAACTGTTCAAGCAACAGACTCAAATGGTGAGACAGCAACAGCTACTTATAAACCAACTGTAACACCAATCACGATTACTGGTGAAGATGTAACATCTAAGAATATCCAAGGTGAACAGCAGTCAGAAACACCACTATTCTCATCATCAGATGCTAGTGCTCCAGTATCAAATTACAAACTTGTAGATCCAGCTACTGGAAATCCAACGACTGAACCTTCAGTGACTGTTGAAAATGTTGGTAAATACACAATTGATTCAACAACAGGTGTAGTAACATTCCAACCAGTTGCAACCTATAAAGGAACACCAGCACCAGTAACAGTTCAAGCATCAGCTACTATTACTAATGCAAAAGGTGAATCAACAGTCATCACAGGTACAGCTACCTATACTCCAACAGTAGTTCCTGTAGCCCCAACAGCTAAAGAATCAGCGACAGTTGGTAAACAAGGTCAAGCGCAAACGTCACAAATTGTTTTTGACACCCCTGATACAGATGCTACAACATTGAACTTCGCTAAAGGAGAAACATCTGAAGTATTAGGTGAAGATGGTCAACCAAAATCAGTTGCTCTTAATAAGAGTACTTTGACACTTCTTGATGCGAACGGAAATTCTGTAACCACAGTTAAGGTTGATGGTGAAGGAACTTACACTCTTGATAAAACAACTAATGTCATTACATTCCGACCAACTGAAGAATTCACAGGCAAAGCTACACCAGTTAGTGTACGTATTGCAGATGCGAATGGTACTACTGTAACAACTACTTACACTCCAACTGTTGTTGCTGAAGATGGAACAGTCATTGTTGAGTACAAGGATGAAGAAGGTAACGTTATCTCTCCTTCAACAACTCCAGTAAACAACGAAAAAGTAACAACTCCATTTACAACTGAACCAAAAGAAATTCCTGGTTACACTCTTGTTAAAGTGGCAACAACAAATGGTACGGTTGATGAAGCTACTAAGAATGTTTCAGGTAAGGTTACAAATGATACAACTACTGTAACATATACTTATAGAAAGAATGTTCAAACAGCAACTATTTCTTACTATGATGTGACAACTGGTGCAGAAGTTGCGATCGATTCAGCTAAAGTACCAGCAGCATCTGTTGAGACAGTAGAAGGTGTTTATAACGGTGCTATCGACTTTACGAATCGTGAAAAAGCAATTGCAGCTCTTGAAAAAGCTGGCTATACGTTAGTAGAAGACAGTTTCGTTGCAGCAACAACAGCTGATAAACTGTTTGATAACGACACGGCGGTAACTCAAAACTTCAAGGTAACAGTTAAACAACGTGTGGAACCTGTGACTCCAAATGATGAGAAACCTGTTCCAGGTCAACCAGTTGATCCAGAAAATCCAAATTCACCAGTATGGCCAAGTACTGCAGAAAATCTTGAGTTAACTAAGACAGTTACTCGTACAATCAAGTACCGCTACAATGATGAAAATGGTAAAGAAGTAACAGCTGATGAAGTTCAAACAGTAACCTTCACACGTAGCGCAAGCGTTAACTTGGTAACAGGAAATGTGGAATACACTGACTGGTCAGCAGCACAAACGCTTGAGGAAGTAGTTTCTCCAGAAGTAGCTAATTATACTTATGATAAGAAAACTGTTCCAAGTCTTGAGGTAACAAACGAGTCAACTGATAGTACAGTGTACGTTATCTATAAACCAGTAGCACCAACTACAACACCTGCTACATCAACTGATATCCAAGGTAAGCCACAAACAGGTACTCCAACATATAAACATGCTGATGGAACTGAGTTGAAACCAACAACAGATAATCCAGCTAAGTTCGTTGGAACTGAGGAAACAACTATCCCAGCTACTAAGGATGGTAAGACAGTTGGTACATATACAATCGATCCAACTGGTACAGTAACCTTCACACCAAATAAAGACTTCGTTGGAACACCAGACCCAGCTAAAGTAGTTGTAACAGATCCTACAAATGGTACAACTGTTGAGTCAAGTTACACTCCAACTGTAACTCCAGTTACACCAACAGGTGTGGATACAACTTCTACAGGTCCTAAGAACACTCCTCAATCTGGTACACCAACATTTGTACCTGGTCATAAAGATGTACCAATGGACAATACTGTTCCTGCTAAATTTGAAGATGGTACAACAAGTAAAACAGTTCCAAACGAAGGAACATATACTGTTGATGCAACAGGTAAGGTAACCTTCACACCAGTACCAAACTACGTTGGCACTCCAGAAGGTGTCGTAGTGGTTCGTAAGGACACAAATGGAACTGTAGCGAAAGCTACTTATACTCCGCGTGTGCTTTCTGAAGATGGTACAGTTATTGCTAAGTATGTGAATAAAGAAGGTGAGGCAATCGCAGATACAACTGTTGTTGTTGAAAACGAAGAAACAGGAACTTCTTACACATCATCAGCTAAGACAATTCCAGGTTATGTATTAACAGAAACTCCAGCTAATGCAAATGGTACAGTTACAAACGGTTTGACAACTATTACTTATGTATATGAAAAAGCAACTCAAAACGCTACAATTACATATGTAGATGTCACAACTGGAACTGAAAAAGTTCTTGGAGATATTGATAAGGCTTCTGGTAAGTTCGATGAAGTGATCAATTACTCTACTGAAGACCGTATTATTGCTCTTCAAAAAGCTGGATATGAATTGGTAAACGATGGATTCACAACTGAAGATGGACGTGTTTATGATGCAGATGATACTAAGAATAACTTCAAGGTAACAGTTAAACAACGTGTGGAACCTGTGACTCCAGATGATGAGAAACCTGTTCCAGGAAAACCAGTTAATCCAGAAGATCCAAACTCACCTGTATGGCCAAATACTGCAGAAAATCTTGAGTTAACTAAGACAGTTACTCGTACAATCAAGTACCGCTACAATGATGAAAATGGTAAAGAAGTAACAGCTGATGAAGTTCAAACAGTAACCTTCACACGTAGCGCAAGCGTTAACTTGGTAACAGGAAATGTGGAATACACTGACTGGTCAGTAGCACAAACGCTTGAGGAAGTAGTTTCTCCAGAAGTAGCTAATTATACTTACGATAAGGAAACTGTTCCAAGCCTTGAGGTAACAAACGAGTCAACTGATAGTACAGTATACGTTATCTATAAACCAGTAGCACCAACTACAACACCTGCTACATCAACTGATATCCAAGGTAAGCCACAAACAGGTACTCCAACATATAAACATGCTGATGGAACTGAGTTGAAACCAACAACAGATAATCCAGCTAAGTTCGTTGGAACTGAGGAAACAACTATCCCAGCTACTAAGGATGGTAAGACAGTTGGTACATATACAATCGATCCAACTGGTACAGTAACCTTCACACCAAATAAAGACTTCGTTGGCACACCAGATCCAGCTAAAGTAGTTGTAACAGATCCTACAAATGGTACAACTGTTGAGTCAAGTTACACTCCAACTGTAACTCCAGTTACACCAACAGGTGTGGATACAGGTTCTACAGGTCCTAAGAACACTCCTCAATCTGGTACACCAACATTTGTACCTGGTCATAAAGATGTACCAATGGACAATACTGTTCCTGCTAAATTTGAAGATGGTACAACAAGTAAAACAGTTCCAAACGAAGGAACATATACTGTTGATCCAACAGGTAAGGTAACCTTCACACCAAATAAAGATTTCGTTGGAACTGCAACAGGAGTAACTATTGTACGTAAAGACACTAACGGAACAGAGGTAAAAGCTAAGTATACACCAACTGTTTATGAAGTGAAGTCTGATACACAAGTTGCAACTGTAACTTACAAAGATACTAAGGGAACAATTCTTGGTGAAGTGGATATCCTTCAAGGTGATTCTGGTTCTGAAATGAACTACTCTACTGCAGAACGTATCAACGCACTGAAAAAACTTGGCTACGAGCTTGTGTCTGATGAGTTTACAAAAGCTGATGGCAGCAAGCAATCATTTGATAATGATACAAATGCTGTTCAAAAATTTGTAGTCACTGTTCAACCACGCCTTGTTCCAGTTATTCCAAGTGATGTGACACCAGTTCCAGGTCAACCAATTAATCCAGAGGATCCAAACTCACCAGTATGGCCTGAAAGCGTTAAGGAATTGACAACTTCAGAAGAAGTAACTCGTACAATTACTTATGTTGATGAAGATGGTAAAGAGGTTACTACTTCTGTGACTTCATCAGTTAAATTCACTCGTGATGCTAAGGTGAACTTAGTGACAGGTGAAGTTACTTACGGCGAATGGAAAGCAGCTACAACTGATGTTCTTTCTGGTAACAAACTTCCACTTGTTAAAGGTTATATTGCAGTAAGTGGAGATATTGAAGCATCTACTAAGGATCAAACTGTTAAGGCTGAAGACAAAGATATCGTTCAAAAAGTTGTCTATAAGAAACTTGGAGCCTTGATTCCAAACGTGCCAGGACAAACAAATCCTCCACGTATTGATTATCCAAATGATCCAAATGGTGATCCAACTAAACCAGGTGTACCAACGGAAGATATTGTAATTCCTTATGTTCCAGGTTACATTCCAAGAGATAAAGATGGAAATCCATTGAAACCAGTTGATCCAGAAGATCCAACTAAAGGTTATGTGCCACCAACATTACCAACTGATCCAAGTCAAGATACACCAATCAACTATACTAAGATTACAACGTCTTATGTGACAGTTGATCCAAATGGTAAAGAAATCTCTATTCCAGATTATCCAACAGTTGAGGGTAACCAACCTAAGAAAGATATCCCAGGATACGAGTTTGTTAAGACTACAACTGGTAAAGATGGTAATGTAACTCACGTTTACCGTAAGGCTGATACACAAGTTGCAACTGTAACTTACAAAGATACTAAGGGAACAATTCTTGGTGAAGTGGATACCCTTAAAGGTGATTCTGGTTCTGAAATGAACTACTCTACTGCAGAACGTATCAACGCACTGAAAAAACTTGGCTACGAACTTGTATCTGATGAGTTTACAAAAGCTGATGGCAGCAAGCAATCATTTGATAATGATACAAATGCTGTTCAAAAATTTGTAGTCACTGTTCAACCACGCCTTGTTCCAGTTATTCCAAGTGATGTGACACCAGTTCCAGGTCAACCAATTAATCCAGAGGATCCAAACTCACCAGTATGGCCTGAAAGCGTTAAGGAATTGACAACTTCAGAAGAAGTAACTCGTACAATTACTTATGTTGATGAAGATGGTAAAGAGGTTACTACTTCTGTGACTTCATCAGTTAAATTCACTCGTGATGCTAAGGTGAACTTAGTGACAGGTGAAGTTACTTACGGCGAATGGAAAGCAGCTACAACTGATGTTCTTTCTGGTAACAAACTTCCACTTGTTAAAGGTTATATTGCAGTAAGTGGAGATATTGAAGCATCTACTAAGGATCAAACTGTTAAGGCTGAAGACAAAGATATCGTTCAAAAAGTTGTCTATAAGAAACTTGGAGCCTTGATTCCAAACGTGCCAGGACAAACAAATCCTCCACGTATTGATTATCCAAATGATCCAAATGGTGATCCAACTAAACCAGGTGTACCAACGGAAGATATTGTAATTCCTTATGTTCCAGGTTACATTCCAAGAGATAAAGATGGAAATCCATTGAAACCAGTTGATCCAGAAGATCCAACTAAAGGTTATGTGCCACCAACATTACCAACTGATCCAAGTCAAGATACACCAATCAACTATACTAAGATTACAACGTCTTATGTGACAGTTGATCCAAATGGTAAAGAAATCTCTATTCCAGATTATCCAACAGTTGAGGGTAACCAACCTAAGAAAGATATCCCAGGATACGAGTTTGTTAAGACTACAACTGATAAAGATGGTAATGTAAGTCACGTTTACCGTAAAGTAGTTAAAACAACTACATCATTCGTAGACGGAAATGGTAACCCAGTTTCACCAAATGAAGAAGGTAACCAACCTAAGAAAGATATTCCAGGATACGAGTTTGTTAAGACTACAACTGATAAAGATGGTAATGTAACTCACGTTTACCGTAAAGTAGTTAAAACAACTACATCATTCGTAGATGGAAATGGTAATCCAGTTTCACCAAATGAAGAAGGTAACCAACCTAAGAAAGATATCCCAGGATACGAGTTTGTTAAGACTACAACTGATAAAGATGGTAATGTAAGTCACGTTTACCGTAAAGTAGTTAAGACAACTACATCATTCGTAGACGGAAATGGTAACCCAGTTTCACCAAATGAAGAAGGTAACCAACCTAAGAAAGATATCCCAGGATACGAGTTTGTTAAGACTACAACTGATAAAGATGGTAATGTAACTCACGTTTACCGTAAAGTAGTTAAGACAACTACATCATTCGTAGATGGAAATGGTAACCCAGTTTCACCAAATGAAGAAGGTAACCAACCTAAGAAAGATATCCCAGGATACGAGTTTGTTAAGACTACAACTGATAAAGATGGTAATGTAAGTCACGTTTACCGTAAAGTAGTTAAAACAACTACATCATTCGTAGATGGAAATGGTAACCCAGTTTCACCAAATGAAGAAGGTAACCAACCCTAAGAAAGATATCCCAGGATACGAGTTTGTTAAGACTACAACTGATAAAGATGGTAATGTAACTCACGTTTACCGTAAAGTAGTTAAGACAACTACATCATTCGTAGACGGAAATGGTAACCCAGTTTCACCAAATGAAGAAGGTAACCAACCTAAGAAAGATATCCCAGGATACGAGTTTGTTAAGACTACAACTGATAAAGATGGTAATGTAACTCACGTTTACCGTAAAGTAGTTAAGACAACTACATCATTCGTAGATGGAAATGGTAACCCAGTTTCACCAAATGAAGAAGGTAACCAACCTAAGAAAGATATCCCAGGATACGAGTTTGTTAAGACTACAACTGATAAAGATGGTAATGTAACTCACGTTTACCGTAAAGTTGTTCCTGCTGCTCCAAAACAAGAACAATCTAAACCAGCTCCAGCTAAACCAGCTAAGGAATTGCCAAATACTGGTACAGAAGATCACTCTAGCCTAGCAGCTCTTGGACTTCTTGGAGTATTGAGTGGATTTGGTCTTGTAGCACGCAAGAAAAAAGAAGACTAATGTTTTAATATTTAAAATATTAAACAATTAGAAAGGACGAAATTCGTCCTTTCTTTTTTGATGTTTAGAGCGATAAAACTCCGTTTTTTGAAGTTTTCACAGTTTCGACAACCAAAGACATTTCGTTTGATAAGTTTGATGAGATTATTGGTTGCTTCCAATTTTGCATTGGAATAGGGGAATTGAAGGGCGTTGACGATTTTCTCTTTGTTCTTTAGAAAGGTTTTAAAGACAGTCTGAAAAGAAGATGAATCTGCTTTAGATTGTTCTCAATGAGTCCGAAAAATTTCTCGGGTTCCTTATTCTGAAAGTGAAAAAGCAAGAGTTGAAAGAGATTATAGTGGTGTCTATACTTAACAAAATCTAAAAGTTTTCTTTGTATATTTTATAGGGACAATTGATTTTAATTTCTCTCTAGATAAAGTTTGAATTACTTCCTGTTTCTAAATTTTTTTACAAGTCACTTTTTGAATATGGTTTGATTAAAAAGAAAATCAGTAATTTTAAAAAAAGAGCAAGTGATTTGTAAAGATGATATTCTTCTTAATTGATTGTAAAAAAAGTACTAAGATTTATTTTAATATAGTGAATTCAGAATATGATAAAAGTAAGATATTAGAATAATTATTAAAAAAATTGAGTACTGAAGTGAAAGAAGTCCGAGCAATTATTTTAGGAGTAGTAAAGAAAAAAACTATGTTTTTTTGATCTAAAAGATATATATTTAAAAAGTGAATAAATTGAAAATGAAATGAAAAAAATTGACGTGTTGAGTAGATTGTTTTATAATTAAATTTAGAGGATTTTTGATGGATAAAATTTCTGTTTTCAAAAATAGTATCCTCTGATTTTTAGAAATTGGTTTAATATGAAAGAAAAAATAATGCAATCATCAAATCAGCGACAACTATTCTCTTTTCGTAAGTATAAAGTTGGACTCTGTTCTGTTTTATTAGGTACAGCGTTGGTTTTTGGAGCTTCAGTGTCTAGCCCTGTTAGTGCAGCTGAACTTGAGAAAAAACCTTCTGTTACAGAAGGAACTGATGTTACAGGAAGCAGTACGGTGTCTAGTCCTAATGATGCTTCCAATGGGGTATCTAATCATACAAATAAAGTAGAAGCTGCTCCTATAGTCAATGTAACAGCTAGTGCTGATGAGATGAAAAAAGAAGACGATTACTACGCTCGTGAGATATTCAAGGGTTCAGAAGTGGTATCGGTAGATGACGTACAGACAAATAATAAGGTAGATAAGAGTATTGATCTTAGTTCAGATTTGAAAAGGGTCAAGAATTTAACCAATGCTACAGTTCATGTTGAGTTTAAAGCAACAGAAACGGTACCAAATTTATATAGTGTATTTTCTGCCTCTAGTAATTCAAATCGAAATGAGTATTTCCTTTTAGGAGTAAGTGGAAACAAGCCTGTTGTAGAGGCTAGAACAGGAAAAGAGGGGAACTATCAGTACGATCGTTTTGAAGATGGAAAGGAAAGTATTCGTCCTAATGAGTGGAACTCGTTGACCTTTACTATTTCTAGACCTAATGTTAATGTAGATGCTGGTGAGGCAAAACTTTATGTTAATGGTAGGTTATCCAAAGCTTCTACTAAATCGGGTCTTTTTTTGACAGCTATGCAAAACTTGACCAATATGCAGTTAGGAGCTATGCAACGTGGAAATGGTAAAGTTTGGGGGACTAATCTAGATATTCGTAATCTAACGATTTATGATTATGCCTTCAGTGACACAGAGGTAGGACAACGAAGTGCTGTTTTTCTTCGAGATCCTCAGGGAAACAAGTCTCTTAGTTCAGCTGAATTAACAGATAATAAGGTTGTTTTTCAAGCTGGATTGAATGGTCAGAAAAATAGTGATGGTATTTATTCTTATCGTATACCATCATTGCTGAAAACGGCTGATAGTACGATTATTGCAGGAGCCGATGAACGTCGTTTGCATTATTCTGACTGGGGTGATATCGGAATGGTTGTTCGTCGAAGTGAGGATGGTGGTAAAACTTGGGGTGAACGAATTAATATTTTAAATATTCGTGATAATCCAATAGCTAGAAATGCTAATATTGGTTCTCCTATTTCTATTGATATGGTTCTAGTTCAAGATCCTCAGACAAAGAAAATTTATTCTATTTACGATGTCTTTCCAGAAGGACAAGGGATTTTGGGTATGAGTGTTACTCGTGAAGAGTCTTATACAGTTGTCAATGGTCGAACATACCAGATAGTATATAAGGGAAATGAAAAATATACTATTCGGGAAGATGGTTATATTTATGATAGCAATAATCAAAAGACATCTTATCATGTAATCACTAAATCGACTAAGTCTGATAATAAGTACAGTGATACAGGTGATTTGTATAATGGCAGTAAGTTAGTGGGAAATATATATTTTAACCCAACAACTGACTCTCCTTTTCGTGTAGCCAAGGATAATTTTATTTGGATTTCAGAGAGCAATGATGACGGAAAAACTTGGTCAGCACCAAGGGACATTACACCCCAGATAAAAAAAGATTGGATGAAATTTTTGGGTACGGGTCCAGGTTCAGGTATCGCATTGAAGAATGGTCGATATGCAGGACGTTTAGTAGTACCTATGTATTCAACTAATTATGTATCTCATCTCAATGGTTCTCAGTCTTCTCGTGTAATTTATTCTGATGATCATGGTTTGACTTGGCATATGGGAGCTTCTCCTAATGATGGTCGTATCTTCAGAGGGGAAACTTTGAATTCTAATACTATGAGAAACACAGCAGCAGAATTGACTGAGGCTACTGTTGTCGAGTTAAACGATGGCACACTCAAGATGTTTATGCGTAATCGAAGTGGTCATGTTCAATTTTCTACTAGTAAAGATGGTGGCGCTACTTGGGGTGCTGTTGAAACAATTAGTGATATTCCAGATGTTTATGTACAACTTTCAGCAGTTCACACTGTGCAAAATGGTCGGGAGTACATTGTATTAGTAAATGCTAATGGACGTGGTCGTGAAAATGGTTATGCTCGACTTGCAGAAGTTCAATCAGATGGTAGTTTGAAATGGATCAGACATAATTTGGTCCAAGCTGGTAAGTTTGCTTATAATTCTGTTCAAAATCTAGGTAATGGTGAGTTTGGTCTTCTCTATGAGCATAGTGAAGATGGTGAAAATGACTATACTCTTTCCTTTAGAAAATTTAACTGGGATTTCTTAAATCCAAAGGTTCGGGCAGTTTCTGCTCAAGTGACGACAGATGATAACTTAGTTTCTATACGTTATGATGGTGAGGTACTTGCTCGAAAAGGCCTGGTTTTAACATTATCTAATGGTAGAAAACTGCCTTTTGTTACTCAGTATGATCATCGTACCCTTCTTTTCCAATGGCAACCAGAGGATGAGGGGGCGACTGTAACAGGTATTCAAACAGGGACTTTGGATAGCGTGACAGATATTCCACTGGATACTACCAATGTTCGTCTGCCAATCCGTACTCGCACTGTTGAACCAACGGATCCAAAAGTAGCGAATTCTCTCCTTTATCCTGATATCAACAATGACTTAAGGTGGCCAGCTGGTTTGAGCTACGATGATTTGAATAGAACTGTAACCCGAACTATACATTATGTTGCTGATGACGGAAAAGTTTTCCCAGATACAGTACAGACAGTTGCTTATAGTCGTAATGCTATTGTTGATCTGGTTAAAGGTACGGTTACTTATGGTTCTTGGGTCTTGGCTAAGTCAGAGTTTGACAGCCTTGTTGTTCCTATACAGGCTGGATATTTGGCTGATAGATCTTTGATTACTAACCAAAATATCGAAAAAGATGTTCATACTTTGGTACCAATTTCGGTGACAACTAGTGTCCGTTATAAGAAATTAGGTTCTTGGATTGTTCAAACTCCAAATTCTGAAATGAATAGGATCTCTTATCCCAATAGCTATTTAGATGCGAGTGTTATCGGTAATCATAGTACGGTTACCATTCCTTATGTAGCAGGTTACCGTGCGATTGGGAAAGATGGGAATTATTTGACCTTGAAAAATACGGATCGTCCAGCAGAAGGATATCTAGCACCACGTCCTGATGATGCCACCCAAGATAGCATCATTCGTTATGATAAAGATAATCAAAGTGCTCAGATTCGTTTTGTAAATCAATCTAATAAAGCGGTCTTATCAACTGTTTCTTTAACTGGAAAAACAGGTGAAGTGATTGATAGTAAGTCTGTAGACAGGGAAATTTTATCTTTTTTGAACAAAGGTTATCGGATTGTTACAGATGAATTTCATCAGATACTAACTCCTGTTTATGGCGACAACAGTCGTGTGGTTACTCAGTTTACTATTGTACTTACACCAAGGGTGGAGAAGATTGATGCTAGTCAGTATAAAGAAAAAGATTCATTGGTAGATAGCCAGTTGAAGCTTACTTGGCCAGCTGGTTTGACAGAAAAAGACTTACAGAAGTCGGTTAGTCGTACGACTCGTTTCTTGAATACACAAGGTGAGGAAATTGCGCCTGCTCACGAAGCTGTTCTTAATTATAGAAGAACAGCAACTGTTAATCTTGTAACCAAAGCTGTTCTTTATACAGGTTGGACTGCTGAACAAAATAAATTTCCAGCAGTTTTAGCTCCAGTTGTGGTTGGTTACCTAGCAAATGAATTGGAGAAACCAGAATTATCAAGCACTCCCAATATCCCAGCAAGAGTGGACGCTATTTATTATCGTAAACTTGGACAATGGGTACTAAAATTACCGTCAGAGACAATAAGAATAACTTATCCTAACGACCGTAGCAATGCAGGACGTGTTGGAACAGATCAGTCAACGGCTCCAGTTGTGACAGGTTATCAAGCCAAATATCAAGGTAAAAACCTAGTTTTAGCACAGGATGGAAGAAGTTATATTCTTTCCCTTCCAGAAGCTGTTACACGTGATATGATAATTGACTACACTCGTATTCCAGCTGTAGAAGGGAAAGAAGAAGTTCGTGAAACGGTATCAATTCCTTACGAACGCTTGACTGAGGTTAGCTCTGATCTCTATACAGATCAAACTCAGCTGAAACAGTCAGGTCGTGCAGGTTCTAAGACTGTTGTGAAGCTATACCAAACACTAGATGGTGTGAAAACAGACAAGGTTCTCTCTGTCCGTGAGGAAAATGTAGTGGCCTCTCAACCTGAAATTACCCTAGTTGGTACTAAGCCTATTAAGAGTCAAGAAAACTGTTGTTAGCATAGAAGAAATCGCACCAGTACTTGTGTACCGAGAAGACCCTTCACTCCTGAAAGGTCAAAGTCAGACTGTTCAAGGTCGTGCAGGTCAGCGTAAGATTATCACTATCTATGAAACAGACCACGGTATACGTACTGGAATTATCCTCTCTCAAACCAGTGAAATTGTGCAAGAAGCAACCCCAACAATCATCTATCAGGGTGTGAAGATTATCGGTCGTGCTATTCCAGAAGATGGTCCTCTATCGCCAATGGTTGAAAAACCAAGTGTGGAAACCCGTATAGAGGAGACTGACTTTACTACTGAATATAGGGATAGTGCTAGCTTATCAAAAGGTCAAACTAAGATCTTGATTGCAGGAGAGAAAGGTCAGCGTACCATCATTACAGAAATTAGTAGTGACAATGGTGTAGAAACACGTCGTGTGCTATCTAACAATATTACCAAAGAACCGATTAATCAAGTTGTCTTAATAGGGATCAAAGCTGTAGAAGGGAAAGAAGAAGTTCGTGAAACGGTATCAATTCCTTACGAACGCTTGACTGAGGTTAGCTCTGATCTCTATACAGATCAAACTCAGCTGAAACAGTCAGGCCGTGCAGGTTCTAAGACTGTTGTGAAGCTATACCAAACACTAGATGGTGTGAAAACAGACAAGGTCCTCTCTGTCCGTGAGGAAAATGTAGTGGATTCTCAACCTGAAATTACCCTAGTTGGTACTAAGCCTATTAAGAGTCAAGAAAATGTTGTTAGCATAGAAGAAATCGCACCAGTACTTGTGTACCGAGAAGACCCTTCACTCCTGAAAGGTCAAAGTCAGACTGTTCAAGGTCGTGCAGGTCAGCGTAAGATTACCACTATCTATGAAACAGACCACGGTATACGTACTGGAATTATCCTCTCTCAAACCAGTGAAATTGTGCAAGAAGCAACCCCAACAATCATCTATCAGGGTGTGAAGGTTATCGGTCGTACTACTCCAGAAGATGGTCCTCTATCGCCAATGGTTGAAAAACCAAGTGTGGAAACCCGTATAGAGGAGACTGACTTTACTACTGAATATAGGAATAGTGCTAGCTTACCAAAAGGTCAAACTAAGGTCTTGATTGTAGGAGAGAAAGGTCAGCGTACCATCATTACAGAAATTAGTAGTGACAATGGTGTAGAAACACGTCGTGTGCTATCTAACAATATTACCAAAGAACCGATTAATCAAGTTGTCTTAATAGGAATCAAAGCTGTAGAAGGGAAAGAAGAAGTTCGTGAAACGGTATCAATTCCTTATGAACGCTTGACTGAGGTTAGCTCTGATCTCTATACAGATCAAACTCAGCTGAAACAGTCAGGTCGTGCAGGTTCTAAGACTGTTGTGAAGCTATACCAAACACTAGATGGCGTGAAAACAGACAAGGTCCTCTCTGTCCGTGAGGAAAATGTAGTGGATTCTCAACCTGAAATTACCCTAGTTGGTACTAAGCCTATTAAGAGTCAAGAAAATGTTGTTAGCATAGAAGAAATCACACCAGTACTTGTGTACCGAGAAGACCCTTCACTCCTGAAAGGTCAAAGTCAGACTGTTCAAGGTCGTGCAGGTCAGCGTAAGATTACCACTATCTATGAAACAGACCACGGTATACGTACTGGAATTATCCTCTCTCAAACCAGTGAAATTGTGCAAGAAGCAACCCCAACAATCATCTATCAGGGTGTGAAGATTATCGGTCGTGCTATTCCAGAAGATGGTCCTCTATCGCCAATGGTTGAAAAACCAAGTGTGGAAACCCGTATAGAGGAGACTGACTTTACTACTGAATATAGGGATAGTGCTAGCTTACCAAAAGGTCAAACTAAGGTCTTGATTGCAGGAGAGAAAGGTCAGCGTACCATCATTACAGAAATTAGTAGTGACAATGGTGTAGAAACACGTCGTGTGCTATCTAACGATATTACCAAAGAACCGATTAATCAAGTTGTCTTAATAGGGATCAAAGCTGTAGAAGGAGAGGAGGACAAGAAAACACTTCTCATTCCTTCGAATGAGAACATGATTCTTAGTTCTGATAGAAAATTAGTAAATTCTGCTAAGGAGTTACCAAGGACTTCGAGTATTGATGATAACAACTTATTTGTTCTTGGTTCAATAGGACTTCTCTTGAGTTTGGGATTGAGTGTTAGAAAAAGAAAAAATTGAGCATGAAATTTCAAAATTGATAGTAACAAGAGTTTTTCATAGAAATGGTAAAGGATAATTTTAGCATTAGGAAAAAGTATTTTAAACATTGCTATGTAAGTAATATATATGGCAATAAACTTGATAGCTTTTTTGGAGATCATATTGGATTATCTTTCCTTGAAATGATGGGGCAAAAAGAGCAGTATGATCAAGTTTAGTACGAATCTCTATGTGAATATCGGTTGTAAAAAAATAGAGGAAGTTTTAATATTTGATTCTTTTTAATTTAAGCAATTCTGTGAATTTTTAACAAATCTCATAAGTAACTCCCTGATGAATCATCTGCTGTTTTCATTATAGTTCTTATGAGATTTTTTCAACAAAATAGGCTCCATAATATCTATAGAGGATTATTTACTACAAAAATTATAGTTCCTATTCCCAAATTCAGCCCTTCTAGCATGGAAAAATCTGTTATAATAATAGAAAAGGAGGAGCGCATGCACAAGATTTTACTAGTAGAAGATGATCAGGTCATTCGTCAACAGGTCGGGAAAATGCTCTCTGAATGGGGATTTGAAGTGGTTATGGTAGAAGACTTTATGGAAGTTTTGAGTCTTTTTGTCCAATCGGAACCTCATCTGGTCCTTATGGATATTGGCTTGCCCTTATTTAATGGCTATCACTGGTGTCAGGAGATTCGCAAGATTTCCAAGGTGCCTATCATGTTTCTGTCTTCGAGAGACCAGGCTATGGATATCGTTATGGCAATTAATATGGGGGCGGATGACTTTGTGACCAAGCCTTTTGACCAGCAGGTTCTTTTAGCCAAGGTTCAGGGCTTGTTGCGTCGTTCCTATGAGTTTGGACGTGACGAGAGTTTACTGGAATACGCCGGTGTGATCCTTAATACCAAATCAATGGATGTACATTATCAAGGGCAAGTCTTGAATTTGACCAAGAATGAATTCCAGATTTTACGAGTATTGTTTGAGCATGCGGGCAATATTGTAGCGCGTGACGATCTCATGCGGGAACTTTGGAATAGTGACTTTTTCATTGATGACAATACCCTATCTGTTAATGTGGCTCGTTTGCGTAAAAAGTTGGAAGAACAGGGCTTGGTAGGATTTATCGAGACCAAGAAAGGGATAGGGTACGGACTGAAGCATGCTTGATTGGAAACCATTTTTTCTAGCCTATCTGCGCTCCCGTAGTCGTCTGTTTGTCTATCTGCTTTCTTTGACGTTTCTGGTTTTGCTCTTTCAGTTTTTATTTGCCAGTTTGGGAATTTACTTTCTCTACTTTTTCCTCTTGTGTTGCTTTGTAACCATCTTATTTCTCACTTGGGACATATTGGTGGAAATGCAGGTCTATCGCCAGGAAATTCTCTATGGGGAGAGGGAAGTCCAGTCTCCTTTGGAAATAGCTTTAGCAGAAAAATTAGAAGCGCGTGAGATGGAACTCTATCAGCAAAGGTCAGATTCAGAAAGAAAACTGACGGATTTGCTGGATTACTATACCTTGTGGGTCCATCAGATAAAGACCCCCATTGCAGCCAGTCAACTCTTAGTTGCAGAAGTAGATGATCGCCAATTAAAGCAGCAGTTAGAACAGGAAATTTTTAAAATCGATTCCTATACCAATCTAGTTTTACAGTACCTGCGTTTAGAAAGTTTTCATGATGATTTGGTCTTAAAGCAGGTTCAAATTGAGGACTTGGTCAAGGAAATAATTCGTAAATACGCTCTTTTCTTTATTCAAAAAGGCTTAAATGTCAATCTACATGACCTTGATAAAGAAATCGTGACGGATAAAAAGTGGCTACTAGTGGTCATTGAACAAATTATCTCAAATAGTCTCAAGTACACCAAGGAAGGTGGTCTGGAGATTTATATGGAGGGGCAAGAGCTTTGTATCAAGGATACGGGAATCGGGATAAAAAACAGTGATGTCCTCCGAGTCTTTGAACGTGGTTTCTCAGGATATAATGGACGCCTAACTCAGCAGTCATCTGGACTTGGCCTTTACCTATCTAAGAAAATTTCTGAAGAACTGGGTCACCAGATTCGTATCGAGTCTGAGGTTGGTACAGGAACGATAGTGCGGATTCAGTTTGCTCAAGTGAACTTAGTCCTTGAGTGAGAAGAGACAATGAGTTTTTACCCAATCTCTTTTTGCTATATTTCAGGATATTTGAAGACTGTTTTTTACAAAACCAATAATAGAATTTTTAATACGGAATATAGTATAAATACTGGTTCAAAGTGAAGTTTTGTATGCTTTATACTTTTGTTGACTATAAAATCTATAAACTAAGGGTGAATTACAAAAATTAATTTGAGATGAAGTGAATTGTAGACTTGGGAAATGTCTCCTATTCGATTTCAGAATGAATCGTTGATACAGGATTAAAAGAACTGCAGCTTTCTTTTTATTTTGAATGATAGTAAAAACTGCAGTACTTGTGTGATTTACAATTATTGCACTCAATGTCCGAGTATCGCACTATCTGAAATAGGGAATAGTAGAGATTGTTCTGCGATATGTAAAAAAACGCATTAGCAAGGAGTATCGTATATGCTACCATATCTTAAAACTATTAGATGGTATCTCTTCTTTAATTTTCTTTTTGGTGTAGTATCGAATATCTGCACAGCTTTGTTACCGTATTTCACGCAGGCATTAATCAAAGGGGATTATCAAGTAGCTCTATATGGTTACTCTATGTCAGTGGCTGGCTATTTGAGTTGTAACTATATCCAAATGATACTTGATTGGAAGCAGGGGATTATCTTTTCGACTACTTTGAAAAATGAGTGGTTTCGTTCACTTCTGGGACTCAGTCACCACGATTTCAAGCAGAAAACAGTAGCAGAGTATATTTCCTATCAATCTAATGACCTAGATTCGTTGGAAAAGGATTACCTTCCTCCATTGATGAGTTTTATCAAACAAATTTTACGTATCATCATTTACGCTTTCATTATTAGCAGAACAATTAATCCTATTGTATCACTGATTTTAATCTTTTCTACTGGAATTAGTATTCAAATTCCTAAAATCGTTGGGAAGTTGACCGCTAATCGTAGACAGGTTTACTTGAAAAAACAAGGAGATTACTATCGAACTTTGGAGGATTTGCTCATGGGACATCATTTGGTAAATAAACTAACTATGTCGCATTTTTTGAATCAACAAAAGAGTTCTCTAAAGAATTTGCAGGATAAGTATTTTAAGTATGGTTTGACAAAAATTACAGGCATCTTATTGACAGGTGTTTCTTTTGAATTCATTAGTCTTGTTCTGTTTATTTATTTAGCCTACTCTCTATCTCACCAGCAACTCGGTATTCCTGAGGTGGTGGCGAGTTTCGGATATATTAATGCTTTTTCTGAACCAATACAGGAAATCCTTTATGATTTACAAATGTTAGAGTCCGTAAAGCCTGTAATCAAGAGTTTTCAAAACATTGTTGGGAGACCCGTTTCAGTTCAAGCACCTCAACATTCTTTTGATACGATTACTTTGAAAAACATTTCCAAACAACTGGGAGAATCAAAATTGATAATTACTTCCGCTACGATTCAAAAAGGGGATAAAATTGCGCTTATTGGTAAGAATGGTTCTGGAAAGTAGTCTTCTCAACATTTTAAATGGAACAGATGAAGATTTTGAAGGACAAATTGTGCTAGATGGGCTTGTTTTGGACCATCTTTGGGGAAGATTCGGTATGATTCTGCAACAAGAACATACATTTATTTCGAGTTATGAAAATAATGTAACGCTATTCAATAGTTTCAATGAAAAATTCAGAGAAGAAGATTTTGAAAAAATTCCACCACAATCCCTGTCAGGTGGTCAGCAACAACGAATGTATTTAAATCGTGAGAAAAATCGTAAAAATCCATTGCTTATCCTAGACGAACCTTTCTCTGCCTTGGATACTAATCAGTTTAAAAATGGAATTGGAAAGAGTTCTGGAACTACCAAGTGCCGTCATTGTTACTTTACATCGCCAAAACGAATTATTAAGTAAGTTTGACCAAGTTTGGGAAATTAAGAATGGAGAACTTGTAATTTTGAAATAGCTAAATTATAAAGAATAAAACGCATAGTATCAAGGTTCAGGAGATACCGTTTTTCCTTCTTCGGATAAGGAAACAAAAATTTCTTGCTTCATCTATCTGTTCAATTGATAGATTTCGTCAGAGAAAGACTGTAAAATTTTTGATATAATGTTAAGGATGGACTGGCGGATACTTAGAGGATAATTTTCAAAAGTATAACAGGTGAGAAGAAAAATATGTAAGACTGGACAGAAGTCTCTCTACCATCATCCATGCAGAAACAAAATTATATGAAATAAAAGGAGTAACCAATGACTGGAAACTATTCAACACGTGAATTCCGCGAGAAACTATATGATGACCTTCATGTTCGATTAAGAGATACACTGATTTTGATGTGTTCGATTTTTATTGCCTCTATAGGTCTAAATATGAATTCAACAGCAGTCGTTATTGGAGCCATGCTGATTTCCCCTCTTATGACACCGATTGTTGGACTGGGATTCGGTTTAGCTATTTTTGATACACGTTTAATCAAGCAATCTCTACAGGTTTTACTTACTCAAGTATTGGTCAGTTTGCTTGTCTCGACTTTGTATTTCTGGATGTCTCCCTTATCTTATGCAAGTAGCGAGTTGATTGCACGAACCTATCCAACCATTTGGGATGTTCTCATTGCTATTGCTGGTGGGATAGCAGGTTTCATTGGTTCAAGGAAAAAAGAAGCAAACAATATCGTACCAGGAGTAGCCATCGCAACAGCTCTGATGCCACCTATCTGCACTGCAGGATATGGTTTAGCTAATGGAAATGTACGATTTTTATTTGGGGCTCTTTATCTTTTCTTAATCAACTGTGTCTTTATCATGCTAATCAACATTGTTGGAACAAGATTTTTGATGAGAAAATCTCCCTTAAGTTCATTTAATGAGCTAAACATTAAAATGAAAATTGGATTGATATCCTTGATTGTATTATTGGTCCTTCCAGCCAGCTATTCAGCAGTCACTCTGACGATGGATCAAGCTCGAAAAGAAGGGATCAAACAGTTTGTAGAAAATGAGTTCGCCAATCATACGGTCATTAATCAAGTCTACAAGTCAAGTAGCAATGAATTAGTCTTGACGGTTGTTGGAGATCCGATTTCAGAAGAAGAATTAGAAACACTCCACCAAAAACAAGCCTCTTACGGTATTCAATCTGTTCAATTGAAAGTGAATCAAGTTCAGAACTCGCCAACATTAGATAGTGAAGCGACCAAGGAATTTTATGAAAACATTGACAAGTATATTGATCAAAAACTCTCTGAAAAAGATTCACAAAACGATCTCGTAAAAGAAAATGAAGCAGACAAGGATTGAGGACAATGAACTGAATCGGTTTTTACGCCGTGTTTTTCTTGTATCTTCCTCTTTCTTACTTATAGCAGGTTGTTTTTGCTTGAATAAGAAATAAATTAGAAGTTCTATCATCTAAGAAAAATGATGAAAAAAATCATTTAACTAATGGTGTGAACGTTTAGTGTTTATCAGCTCCATTCTCTGTAATTTTGGGGGTAAAATCCACACCATTTAGATAAAATTAGTTGAATTTGATTGGAAAAACGCTTTTATAAAAGCGGAGAAAAGTCTTGATATTACGCTGTTTTTAGTCCAACTGAAATTCATACTTTCCAAACCAGGCTTGAAAAAAGCTCGTAAAGCATCACAATTTAGTAAACGTTAAAACTTATTTAAACTTATTGAAAGCATTTCGTATCAAAAATACGGGATGCTTTTTCTGTTCACCCCAAATTTTTGTAACTAGGTGATACTTGAAATTAATACAAATTTGGTTGTTTTTGATAAATCTAAGCAACACTAAATGATGAAGTGAAAGGGGATGAATCTTTGATAGTATTCATTTATTGTGAAATATGATATACTTATTAATTAGATGGATGAATACTTCTAGAGTTAAATATAGCATAATAGGGACAGACTTTTTGGTTTATTTTTGTTTGTAGTCGGATTATGAAAGAATATCCAATATTATGCGATAAGATAGAATGTTACAAAAAAGAAAGGGGATGCAATCCGATGAAGAAAGACAGATTAATTGTATTGACAGATGCTGTTCTAGCAATTATTATGACCATCTTGATTTTAGAGTTAGAAAAACCAACAACACCAAGTCTTGAAGCTTTTTGGGATTTACGGCAAAAAATTTCTTTGCTTGTTTTCTTTCCTTTTTCTGGTTGGGATCGTTATGGATGGCACTAAACACATTATGGGAAAAGGTTGAGAAAATTTCCTCAGAAATTATTTGGTGGAATTTGTTTCTACTCTTGGAGCGGCAGGAGTTCTCTTTGGAGAATTTCATGCCATCCAAGATACCAGTCTGAATGATGTGGTGGACCGGATCTATATAAATGTCAAGGATTTACCGTTTCAGTCCTTGGGAGCTTTTAGCTAATATCCTGTCTGATGTTAAGAAGGGACTGATTCAAGACAGTCATATCTGGTCTTTCTTCCAGTCATTTTTCAAACAATATCAGTTGATAATCAGCTTAAATCAGATCTATCAGTTTGTCTATCTTTCTCTGATGGAGATCATGTCCTATCTTCACTTTGATTATTGGAAAAAACGGCTCGGTCAGGAGCTAGTATGAATAAGGAGAACAAATGAGACGTTTAAAAAAATGTTATGGCATATTATACAGGTTACGGGTTTTACTCGGTTTGCTCTGAGTTTTGTGACCTTTGTTTTTTTGGGTCAGGAGGCGTGCTTTTCCTAGTTGAACCTGCTATCACAAATTACGGAGACGGTCTTTGGTATGCTTTTTGTGACTTCGACGACTGTCGGCTACGGGGATCTCCTAGCTGTGACCTTGATTGGAAGGATTACCAGTGTCTTCTTGACGATTTATGGGCTCATATTTTTTGGCTGTTTATCAGCTGTTATTATTAATTATTATACCGATTTAAATAAGGAAAGAGGAGAGGACAAATGACTGCTAATTATTCAACACGGGAATACCGTGAGAAATTATACGATGACCTTCATGTTCGATTGAGAGATACAGTGATTTTTGATGTGTGCAATTTTTTTATTGCCTCTATCGGTCTAAATATGAATTCAACAGCTGTTATTATTGGAGCCATGTTAATTTCCCCTCTCATGACACCGATTGTTGGGACTAGGGATTCGGTTTAGCTATTTTTTTGATACGCGTTTAATCAAGCAATCTCTAGAGGTTTTATTTGACTCAAGTGTTGGTCAGTTTGCTTGTCTCGACTCTGTATTTCTGGATTTCTCCCTTGTCTTATGCAAGTAGCGAGTTGACTTCCAATGAACCTCCAAACCATTTGGGATGTTCTCATTGGCTGGTGGATTAAGCAGATCATTCAAGGAAAGAAGCAAACAATATTTGTGCCAGGAGTAGCCATTACAGCTTGATGCCGCCTATCTGTACCGCTGGCTATGGTTTAGCTAATGGGAATGTAATAGATTTTTATTGGGGCTCTCTATCTTTCTTGATCAACTGTATCTTTATCATGCTAGCTAACATTGTTGGAACAAGAATTTTGATGAGAAAAATTCCCTAACTTCATTTAAAGAGCTGATAATAAATGAGAATTGGCTTGATTGATTTGTATTGTTGATTCTCCAGCTATTATTCGGCAGTTACCTGACAATAGAACAAGAAGGAAACAGTTTGTAGGAAAGAGTTCGCCAATTATATTATTATTAATCAAGTCTACAAGTCAAGTAACAATGAATTGGTCTTGATGGTTGTTACATCCGATTTGAAGAAGAATTAGAACACCCAACTAAACAGTTTTACGGTATTCAACTGTTCAATTGAAAGCTGCTAATCTACCAATTATAAAATTAGATAGTGAGACGATTAAGAATTTTACGAAAACATTGACAAGTATATCGATCAAAACTCTGAAAAAGATTCACAAGATGACATCGTAAAGAAATTGAGGTAGATGCTGACCGAGGATAACAACTTATCTAACCTGTTGAAGCAAATCTTGGGAGGATATCCTATATCCAAAAGTTAATGGATAGAAAGGATTGGTTGATGAGATACCACGGTGGTTTGGATCAATCATCATCAACCTGTAAGAAACAAAATAGAAAGGCGGTGGACAGAACGATAGACAAAGTCTCGATTTCGTAGTCCCAGCCCCCGCGAGGATGATTAGAGCTTTTGGAGTCTAAAAGACGAACAAAAAGTTCAATCAGCTATCATGTCAAAGTTTTATTGTTAATAAAGTGAGTACGATCTTTTGTCCCAAATCCTCTTTAGGTAGCTGGAATATTTATCCCAGGTTTGATCACGTATCAACGAGATTTGTTGGCGATATCAGGATAGCTGCTACAAACTCATCTACTGACAGTGTTTGTTTCTTTTGGCCATAAAGACGAACGTTGACAGTTCCATCTCCATTTCTGTCACCAACGGATCAATTGGTAAGGAATCTTATAGTTTGCAAGCACGATCTTGAATCCATTTTTCTATTATTGTTCATCACATCGGCACGGGACAATTACGGTCACGAAGTTTTTAATACTTCCTGCTGTAACAATGTTTCTCGTTAGATACTGATGAGGGTTACTTATGAGGTAAGTTGCTGGTTGGGGAAGGCACCTTTGTAGTTTCAATCAAGATAGCTGTAAAGCGTTCCATTGTTGAGATAACTCCTACTGGTGAATCATAACTGGAGCCTGTTCTTCTACCATCAGCTGATGGATGGCATCGAAGGTTCGGGGAGCAAGAAGTCAAGCTGATTGTAGAGTTTCTTCTTTACCGAGAGCTGTCTTGACCCTGATACCCAATTTGGGTCCGTAGAAGGCTGCTTCCTCTCAGCTTCAGCAGTCAACGCCCATCCTATCAAGGCAAGTAATGAAGCAATGGTTTGGGCATTTTCCCACATTTCTACTGTTATCAAAGTACTGTGAGTATCTTGAGGGTCATTGAGAGGCGAAGCGGTAATTTATTGAAACTTAAACATCGATAATCAACTGAAGGGCACGTTGGAATTCTTCCTTGATTTGGTTCTTGGGAGTCACAAAAGAGGTGACCGTCGTTAAGAGATACTTCACGTACACGTTGAAGACCTGTGAGGGGCACCTGATTTCAGCGTAGCATCATCCCGACTTCAAAGGATACGGACTACAATTAATAAGAGGAATATGGAAACAGACTTGGATGGTGCGGACAGTTCATTGGACGAAGGACGAATTCTTCCCCGTCACCCATATCCATAGTTGGGAACATGTCTTCTTGATAATGATCCCAGTGACCAGAAGTCTTGTAAAGCTCAACAGAAGCAAGTGGTGGAGTGTAAACGTGTTGGTAGCCAGAAGCCAACTCCTTGTCGACAATGTAGCGTTCCAATTCACGACGGATAGTCGCACCATTTGGCAACCAGAATGGAAGTCCTTGACCAACTTCTTGTGAAATCATGAAGAGGTCAAGTTCTTTACCAAGTTTACGGTGGTCACGTTCTTTGGCTTCTTCACGCATTTGAAGGTAGTTTTTCAAGTCTTTTTTGTCAAACCAAGCTGTACCGTAGATACGTTGCATCATAGCGTTATCGCTATTTCCACGCCAGTAAGCACCTGCTACATGGAGAAGGTTGAAGATTTGGATACGACCTGTTGATGGAACGTGAGGTCCACGGCAAAGGTCTACATATTCACCCTGACGATAGATAGTCAAACCACCTTCGTCTTCAGAGTGTTCTTCAATCAATTCCAACTTGTAAGGGTCATTCTTGAAGATTTCACGTGCCTCGTCTTTAGTAACTTCTTCACGGATTGATGGGAAGTTTTCTTTGACAATTTTTTGCATTTCTTCTTCGATACGAGGAAGGTCCTCGTTAGAGATTTGACCAGCAGTATTGTCAGTATCGTAGTAGAAACCATCTTCGATGGCTGGACCAACTCCCAAGTGAATGTCTGGGAACAGACGACGAGCTGCTTGGGCGAACAAGTGAGCAGCTGAGTGGCGCAAGATTGGAAGGGCATCTTCGTGATCAGGTGTCACGATTTCGATGCTTCCATCTTCAGTGATAGCACGAGTAGTGTCGATAAGTTTGCCGTTGAATTTACCAGCCAAGGCCTTTTTAGCTAGGGAATTGCTGATAGATTGGGCAATTTCAAAAGTTGTTACGCCAGATTCGAATTCACGAACAGCGCCATCTGGGAAAGTAATGTTAATCATGATTTTCTCCTTACTTATATTATTGACGAATGTGTTAACCCTATTCTGAAAACAGGGATAGAGGATTGTGAAAGCTAGAAAAACAAAAAGCGACATCCTCGAAAGGACGTCGCAACGTGGTTCCACCTTCATTTATGTACCTCAAAAGAGAGGGACACCTCTGATTGGCTCTAACGTAGCCACCGTTTTATGTTTTCATAAAAAACTCAAGAGTAGTATCAGTTTAGGCTCTCTATGCGTTTCCAGCAACCACGCACTCTCTAGTAGAAAGGGACTAAGTGACTTGTCTCTATGGATTATTATAGCATGATTGTGAGATTTTTCAAGGATTTTGTGAAAGTTTTTTGTTTTTCATTTTTTGTAGAATATGCTTGATGCCAATACCGGAAGCCATGCCCACCAGAGCAAAGATTTCATAGGCTAAAAAGTAAAACCAGATAAATTCACCGAAGGTTATGATAGTAAAGCAAAAGAGCAGTCCGTTACCAATTAACCACCAAAGTGAGAAACGGAAACGGTAGCTATAGAGTAGCGATATAATCAAGATTACCAGAGGTGTAAAGAAGAGAAGATTGTTTATACAGAGTCCCTTGAGTGTAAGGGGGTCAGAAACAACTAGCAAGACCAACTCATAAAGTGGCCAATAAAAGAAAAATATGACCAGATAGTAGGGGAGATGGAAATAGAATCTACGCATGATAATCACCTCGTTTAAAAAAAACAGACAACTTAGATTTCTTGCTATGATTATTATAGCATGTTTAAAACAAGAAAGTAAATCTGTTGACAAAGAAGTTAGTTATTGGTAGAATAGGGATTGTCGTAAAGACAAATAACTTCTTCTTGGTTACAGGCATGCCAACCTGTCACTCGGATGAAGCCAAATAAAAAGGAGAAACATCATGGCAATCTCAAAAGAGAAAAAAAATGAAATCATCGCACAATATGCACGTCACGAAGGTGATACAGGTTCAGTAGAGGTTCAAGTTGCTGTCCTTACTTGGGAAATCAACCACCTTAACGAACACATCAAACAACACAAAAAAGACCACGCTACTTACCGTGGATTGATGAAGAAAATCGGTCGCCGTCGTAACTTGCTTGCATACTTGCGTAAAAACGACGTTAACCGTTACCGTGAGTTGATCAACTCTCTAGGACTTCGTCGCTAATCTTAGTGTCTAAAACCGTTTCTATACTTCGTTGGCTTCGGCTCGATGTACCATTAGTACAATCTTCGCCTCGTCGCCTAGTCTATAAACGGTTTATCCAGCAAGACTGGAGCTCTCTGATTTTCAGAGGGCTTTTTACGTTGTCACCTTACCTTGGTATGCTCAAGTATTATCTTTGGTTACGGTTCCTAGCACTGTAAGGTAAAATAAACCAGAATGATCTCCCTTCGGGAAGATTTTTTGTTTCACTAGGATTTTAGCCTGAGCTCAAATCAGCTCTCTGACTTCAGAGGGCTTTTTTTATTGAGGTTTTATCGGTCACAATTTTTGGAGACTACAAAAACCTCAAAATGGTATCAGCTAATTACACCATAGAGTGTAGCTACTCGGCTTGAAAAGCCGAGTAGCTGTCTGCAAGCCCCTCGAAGAGCCCACACTTTACGAAGTAAAGTATAGTATGTTATACTCTACATGGAAGTAGTCACCGAATTCCAGTTAGAAATTACTTTGTAACTACGTTTTGAGGAGGAGTAAAATGCTTTCCTATGTTCGACATTACCCACTAGCGATAGCTAAATTAATGTGTCTGTGCTCTCCCTAAAAATCTGCTGATTTATTACTGACTAATACAGGAGGGTTTTTTATGGGACAGACAATCATATCTGCTATTGGTGTTTATATTTCCACCAGTATCGATTATTTAATTATTTTTATTTATTTTATTTGCACAGCTATCACAGAATAAACAAAAAATGGCATATTTATGCGGGGCAATATCTAGGCACAGGCTTACTTTGTAGGGGCGAGTTTAGTTGCTGCTTATGTCGTTAATTTCGTGCCTGAAGAATGGATGGTTGGATTGCTTTGGTTTAATCCCTATCTATTTAGGGATTCGCTTTGCAATTGTTGGAGAAGGTGAGGAAGAAGAGGAAGAAGAGGAAGAAATTATTGAAAGATTAGAACAAAGCAAGGCAAATCAACTGTTTTGGACAGTTACATTGCTAACAATTGCGTCTGGCGGAGATAATTTAGGTATCTATATACCTTATTTTGCTTCGTTAGATTGGTCACAGACCCTCGTGGCGTTGCTTGTGTTTGTAATCGGCATAATTATCTTATGCGAGATTAGTCGGGTGTTATCCTCTATTCCGTTAATATTCGAGACAATTGAAAAATACGAGCGAATCATTGTGCCCTTAGTATTCATTCTACTTGGACTATACATCATGTATGAAAATGGCACGATAGAGACTTTTCTGATCGTGTAGATTTTTTTGTTTCACTAGGATTTTAGCCCGAGCTCAAATCAGCTCTCTGACTTCAGAGGGCTTTTTATGTTGTCACCTTACATCGATATACTCAAGTATTATCTTTGCTTATGCTTCCTAACACTGTATGGAAAAACCAACCATAATTTTTCTGATTTTAATTGTATTTTTTCCATAGCTTGTTACACAGTTGAAAATATGGTATACTTTTCATGAGAATTTTCTAAATTTTTAAGATTCTATCAAAGGAGGTTTGCATGCTTTCCAAATTTTCTGGAAGCCGACAAGACCAGCAATTTGTGTTACTTTTAGTTATTTTGCTAGGTATTTTAGGGATTTCTCTCTTTCTAGCAGTTTCAATGGGATCTGTTGCGATTGATCTAGGAGATACCTATCGGATTATTTTGAGCAGGTTAGGATTTCCTCTTGATATAGGAGAGGTTTCCAAGTCCACTCTTGCCATTGTATGGAACATGAGATTCCCTCGAGTATTGTTAGGTCTGATAGTAGGAGCAGGCCTTTCTATGTGTGGTAGCGTGATGCAGTCCACGGTAAACAATCCCATCGCTGAGCCCTATGTCTTAGGAATCTCTGCGGGTGCAACTCTAGGGGCAACCTTGAGCATCATTCTTGGTTTAAAAGTGATGATTAGCCTTGGAGCTTTTCTTGGAGCTATTTTGGCAACAATTGCTGTCCTCATCATTGCCTCTATGCAGGGAAGGATGACGACTTCCAGTCTGATCTTATCAGGAACGGTGGTCAACGCTCTCTTTCTGGCTTTCCAACTTTATTATCTCAGTTGGCGCTAATGCGGACAGTGTGATGACTATTAAGTTTTGGACAATGGGTTCGCTCGCTGGGACTTCCTGGGCAGACTTGGTCCTGCCAACTATAGTGGTAGGAATGGCCTTTCTATTTTTCTCTACTCAGTATCGTGTTTTCAATGCGATGATGATGGGAGATGAGGCTGCTTTAACTTTGGGGATTCCCTTACGCTTTTATTGGTATCTTTATGTGACCATGGTGGCTGTGCTAACAGCAGTCTTAGTAGCAACCTGTGGGATTATTGGATTTGTTGGTCTGATTACTCCACATTTAGCTCGAGGGTTAGTAGGAACGAATTATAAGAGGCTTTTTCCTGTTGCAACCTTGCTGGGTGCCCTCTTTGTGGTCTGGGCAGACGTACTCTCTCGTATCATCATTCCAAACGCAGAGCTTCCTATTGGTATTTTTACAGCCTTAGTAGGTGCTCCCTTCTTTGTCTACATTGTTGGAGGTAGGCGAAGGGAGGTGAGGGTCTGATATGGACTTGATTTGTCAGGATATCCATTTTGGACTAGGAGAGAAAAAAATCCTCAAAGGAGTCTCTCTTAAGGTTGAAGGGCATCAATTTCACACGATATTAGGACCAAATGGAAGTGGAAAAACCAGCCTACTTAAACTCCTCTATCGTCAGGAAAAGGCGGACAAAGGCTTGATAAGCCTAGATGGAAAGCCACTGGAACATTGGTCACTCAAAGAAACAGCCAAGCAAATGGCAGTTGTCACTCAGTTTAATCAATTGCAGTTTGATTGTACAGTTGAGGAAATCGTCTTGCTGGGAAGAACTCCCCACCTCTCTTTTTTACAGAAGGAAAAGGAAAGGGATTATGCCCTCGTTCAAGATGCTCTCGTTAAGGTGGATATGCTTGAGAAGAAAACTCGTCTCTATTCTTCTCTGTCAGGGGGGGAGAAACAACGAGTCTTATTAGCCCGCGCCTTGGCACAAGAACCGACTCTCTTGCTCCTGGACGAACCAACCAATCACCTGGATATCAGGTATCAGCTAGACTTGTTGGCCATTGTGAAGGGGATCAAGGTCAATGTTCTAGCTGTCCTACATGATATTCAACTTGCTTGTCGCTATTCGGATTATCTCTATCTGATGAAAGAGGGAGAAATCCTTTACCAAGGGACTCCAAAGGAGACCATCACTCCTGAGTCATTGCAAACTATATACGGAGTTCAAAGTCAGGTGACTTGGACCGAGGATCAGCAAGCTATGATTCACTATTTATAAGAATGAAAAGGAAAACAAGATGAAAAAAACATTAAGCATTTTACTCGTAACAGTAGCTACCCTAACCATTGCAGCTTGTGGCAATACTACTACAGAAAAAGCTACCACACAATCTAGCACAGAAACAAGTCAAAAGGCGAGCACAGAGACGACTTATCCGTTAACGGTCAAAACCTATGACGCGAAAGGAAATGAAGTCGAACAAGTCTTTGACAAGGCACCTGAAAAAGTTATCACCAACAATCTTTCAAGCACTGAAATCTTATTGGAGTTAGGCTTGAAGGATAAAATTGTTGGCATGTTCAATCCAGACAATGCTGTGACGGACAAATACAAGGATGCGATTGCGACGATTCCTCAAATTGGGGATAAAAAAACAGTCTCACAAGAGACAGTCCTTTCTTATGAGCCAGACGCTGTGATGGGGCGAAACATGATGTTTTCTGAAAAATCCTTGGGGACAGTTAGCACTTGGAATGAAAACAAAATCCCAGTTTATACGCAAAAAGCCTCTCTCGCAACAATTCAGCAAGATTTGGGGAATATCGTAGAAGATGTCAAAAATCTTGGAATGATTTTTAATGTTCAGGAAAAAGTCCAATGAATACGCAGCCCAATTACAAACTAAAATTGACGCTGTTAAGAAAGCAAACTCAGCAAGCCAAGGTGAAAAGAAAAAGGCTTTGATTATGGTTGCTTATAATGATGAAACCTTCGGTGCCTACAAGTCTGCTTTGCAAGAAAGTTTGCTGAACCAACTTGGTTATACAAACGTTGCTACGGGGGACATCAGGCTTGACCTTGGAAAAATCTCGTGTCAATGGATCCTGAATTGATTATCTATGTAACCAGCGATCGTAATAAAAAATTGGATGAAAAAGCAGTAGAGTTGATGAAGGCAAATGCTGTTTTGGAAAGCGTTCCTGCTATTAAGAATCAAAAAATCATGACTATCTCTTACGATGAATTGATGGACTATGGTCCAGCAGTGATTGATTCCCTTGAGAAAAATCAATGACTTTATCAATAAATAATGAGTTTGATTGGGAAGGAATTCAAGTCAAAATCAGCCTTCCTTCTAACTACGACCCCAATCAAACCTATCCGGCTATTTTATTGAATGATGGAAACTTGGACTTCCTATCGTCCCTTTCCGAATCTGTGATTTTAGTGGGCTTGATCTCTAAAAATCGCTTAGACGACTACACACCCTGGAAGGTAGCTGCTCTGAGAGATGGAGCTCCAGATTTTGGCGGTCAGGCAAATGTCTATCATGATCATTTATTTGGAGGTCTTTTAGACAAGTTGCAGTCGCTTTATCGCCTGGACGAAACTCGCCTTGCTTATGGAGGCTACTCACTAGGTGGTTTGGCGGCAGTCTACAGTCTTTTTCAGCTTTGACAAGGTTTCCTGTGTCTTTTTCCATCTGCGGTTCCTTTTTGGTATCCTGATTTTGTGACTTACTGCAAGGCAGAGACAGTGAAAAAAATCTAGACTGTTTGCTGTATTTACAGAATGGTCAAACAGAAGGAGCACACCATACTAATCGCTTGGCTCAAGCACCAGTCTATGCTGAGCAGATTCATACCAGTCTTCAGAAATACTATCCGAACGGTCAGTTTGTCTTTGATCCTTATGGACACCACGAACAAGTAGCTGAGCGATTTCTAGCTTTTTCTAGCTGGTTGGCCCAAAAATGGAAAATCGAATAAAGATTTATCCCTTGGCAAAAGCCAAGGGATAATTGTATTTCTTAACCAAGAGACTCTCTTTTCTTATCTGGATTCCAGATGAAGCTTGCGATAAAGCTAAAGATGATAGTTAGGATAGCGAGGATAATGGCAAGGATGAGAGCAGGGATGCGGATAAACCACCAGAGTGGATTTGGTTTTTTATCATTGTGCCATTGTTTCGTTTCGTCGTCTAAACGTTGAAATTCTGCTTGGATGCGATTGGCGACTGTTTCAATACCTTCATCATTCATTTTCTTGATATCTGAGATATCAATTGGATTTCCAAAGTTCATATCAACACGCTCACGGCTAACCAAGCCTTTCAAGGTCATAGGACCTGTATAGGTAACCGGCATGATACGTACCTTAGCCATTTTGGCAATCAGAGCTACGCCACCCTTGACATCGTTTGAGTGACGGCTCCCACTTGGAAACATGATGAGAGAGCGGTCACTTTTTTTAAGAACATTGATAGGGTATTTGATGGCTGAGGCGCTAGGATTTTCACGGTCGATAGGAAAAGCACCACACATACGAATCCACCAGCCAAAGATACGGTTGGTGAAGAGTTCTTTTTTGGCCATAAAGATAAATTGTTTTGGCTTGGTCGCAAAGGCCATGTAAACAGGATCCCACCAAGTACGGTGAGGGGCAACCAGAATATAATTTTCATCTTGATTAGGAATTTTATCAGTATTATGATAGTGGGCATTGCCATTGATGGACCATAGGAGCAAGACAACTAATCCACGTAAATAAGTATAAAACATGCGATCTCCTTCGATTGTTTTCTTCTTATTATTATACCTTATCAAAGGAGGGCTGGCAAACTTTTCCCTTGACCAGGTCCATATTTGGGATGAAATTAGAATTCTTTTAGAAAAAATGGTATGATAGAATTTATGGATAAAAATAAGATTATGGGATTAACCCAAATAGAAGTCAAGGAAAGACAGGCTAAGGGCTTGGTCAATGATTTTACTGCATCGGCCAGTACTAGCACTTGGCAAATCGTTAAACGAAATGTCTTTACCCTTTTTAACGCTTTGAACTTTGCCATTGCTTTGGCCCTTGCCTTTGTGCAGGCTTGGAGCAATCTGGTCTTTTTTGCCGTTATCTGTTTTAACGCTTTTTCTGGGATTGTGACCGAGCTACGAGCCAAACACATGGTGGACAAACTCAATCTCATGACCAAGGAAAAGGTCAAAACCATTCGTGATGGTCAAGAAGTGCCTCTGAATCCTGAAGAATTGGTGTTAGGAGATGTGATTCGTCTGTCTGCTGGAGAGCAGATTCCCAGTGATGCCTTGGTTTTGGAAGGCTTTGCGGAAGTCAATGAAGCCATGTTGACGGGAGAGAGTGATTTGGTGCAAAAGGAAGTTGATGCCTTGCTTTTGTCCGGAAGTTTCTTAGCCAGTGGGTCAGTTTTAGCTCAAGTCCACCATGTTGGATCTGACAACTATGCTGCCAAACTCATGCTGGAAGCCAAGACCGTTAAACCAATCAACTCTCGTATCATGAAATCGCTGGACAAGTTAGCTGGTTTTACTGGGAAGATTATCATTCCTTTTGGTCTAGCTCTCTTGCTAGAAGCCTTGCTTTTAAAAGGCCTGCCTCTCAAGTCATCCGTTGTAAATTCGTCAACAGCTCTTTTGGGAATGTTGCCCAAGGGAATCGCCCTGTTGACCATCACCTCTCTCTTAACTGCTGTTATCAAGCTTGGGTTGAAAAAGGTTTTGGTGCAGGAGATGTATTCTGTTGAGACCTTGGCGCGCGTGGATATGCTCTGTCTGGACAAGACAGGCACCATCACCCAAGGAAAGATGCAGGTGGAGGCTGTTCTTCCTTTGACCGAAGAGTATGGAGAGTCAGCGCTATGCTAGCATCTTGGCCAGCTATATGGCCCATAGTGAGGATAAAAATCCAACAGCTCAAGCCATTCGCCAGCGTTTTCCAAGGTCAGGTAGTCTATCCTATGATTTCGAATCTGCCTTTCTCAAGCGATCGCAAGTGGGGAGCCATGGAGTTAGAAGGTTTGGGAACAGTTTTCTTAGGGGCGCCTGAGATGTTGCTGGACTCAGAAGTCCCTGAAGCCAGAGAGGCCTTAGAGAGAGGGTCACGTGTCTTGGTCTTAGCTCTCAGTCAGGAGAAATTAGACCATCACAAACCACAGAAACCATCTGATATTCAGGCTCTAGCCTTGCTGGAAATTTTGGATCCCATTCGAGAAGGAGCAGCAGAGACGCTGGACTATCTCCGTTCTCAGGAAGTGGGGCTCAAGATTATCTCTGGTGACAATCCAGTTACGGTGTCCAGCATTGCTCAGAAGGCTGGTTTTGCGGACTATGACAGCTATGTAGATTGCTCGAAAATTACGGATGAGGAATTGGTTGCTATGGCGGAGGAGACAGCGATTTTCGGACGTGTTTCCCCTCATCAAAAGAAAATCATCATTCAAACGCTGAAAAAAGCAGGGCATACAACAGCTATGACAGGGGACGGAGTCAATGATATCCTGGCTCTTCGTGAGGCGGATTGTTCCATCGTAATGGCGGAAGGAGATCCTGCGACTCGTCAGATTGCCAATCTGGTTCTCTTGAACTCAGACTTTAATGATGTTCCTGAGATTCTCTTTGAAGGTCGTCGCGTGGTCAATAACATTGCCCACATTGCACCGATTTTCTTGATAAAGACCATCTATTCTTTCTTGCTCGCAGTTATCTGTATCGCCAGTGCTTTACTAGGTCGGTCTGAGTGGATCTTAATTTTCCCCTTCATTCCAATTCAGATTACCATGATTGACCAATTCGTGGAAGGTTTCCCACCATTCGTTCTGACTTTGAGCGAAATATCAAACCTGTCGAGCCAAACTTCCTCAGAAGATCCATGCTTCGTGCCCTACCAAGTGCTCTCATGGTCGTCTTCAGCGTCCTGTTTGTAAAAATATTTGGAAGTAGCCAAGGTTGGTCTGAGTTAGAAATCTCAACCCTCCTCTATTATCTACTTGGATCTATTGGTTTCTTATCCGTATTTAGAGCCTGCATACCATTCACCCTCTGGCGTGTCCTCTTGATTGTCTGGTCAGTAGGAGGCTTCCTAGCCACAGCTCTCTTCCCAAGAATTCAAAAACTGCTTGAAATTTCGACTTTGACAGGACAAACATTACCTGTTTATGGTGTCATGATGTTGGTCTTTACCGTGATTTTCATCCTGACTAGTCGCTATCAAGCCAGAAAATAAAGAAAGACTGCAATCTGTGGATTGCGGTCTTTTTAGGTACAAGATTGCCAGCTGAAATGTGGTATAATAAGAGTTAATAGAGTTTTGGAAAGAGAGAGAGAATGATTTCAAAGAGATTAGAATTGGTGGCTTCCTTTGTGCCACAGGGAGCAATTTTGCTAGATGTGGGAAGTGACCATGCTTATCTGCCTATCGACTTGGTCGAAAGAGGCCAAATCAAAAGTGCCATTGCAGGTGAGGTGGTGGAAGGCCCCTATCAGTCTGCGGTCAAAAATGTTGAGGCTCACGGCCTAAAGGAGAAAATCCAGGTTCGTTTAGCCAATGGCTTGGCAGCTTTTGAAGAGCCTGACCAAGTGTCTGTCATTACCATTGCTGGTATGGGTGGTCGTTTGATTGCTAGGATTTTAGAAGAAGGCTTGGACAAGCTAGCTAATGTAGAGCGTTTGATTCTCCAGCCTAATAATCGTGAAGACGACTTGCGTATCTGGTTACAAGAGAACGGTTTTCAGATTGTAGCAGAAAGTATCCTAGAAGAGTCTGGGAAATTCTATGAGATTTTGGTGGTGGAAGCTGGACAAATGAAGTTATCAGCCAGTGATGTTCGTTTTGGACCTTTCTTGTCCAAAGAGGTCAGTTCAGTCTTTGTCCAAAAATGGCAAAAAGAAGCTGTTAAACTAGAGTTCGCCCTCGGACAAATTCCAGAAAAAAATCTGGAGGAACGTCAAGTTCTAGTAGATAAAATTCAAGCCATCAAGGAGGTTCTCCATGTTAGCAAGTGAAGTGATTAATGCGTATGAAGCCTTTTGCCCTCAGGAATTTTCCATGGAGGGAGACAGTCGTGGCTTGCAAATCGGCACTTTGGACAAGGATATCCAAAGAGTCATGGTTGCTCTGGATATTCGTGAAGAAACGGTGGCTGAAGCTATTGGAAAGGGTGTGAATTTGATTATCGTCAAGCACGCGCCGATTTTCCGTCCCATCAAGGATTTGGTAGCCAACTGTCCACAAAATCAGATTTACATTGATCTCATCAAGTATGATATCGCAGTTTATGTCAGCCATACCAATATTGACATCGTTGAAAATGGTCTCAATGATTGGTTTTGCCAGATGCTAGGAATCGAGGAGACAACTTATCTTCAGGAGACGGGTCCTGAACGTGGAATTGGACGTATTGGGAATGTTCAGCCTCAGACTTTTGGGGAATTGGCCCAGAATGTCAAGCAAGTCTTTGGTTTAGATAGTCTTCGATTGGTGCATTATCAAGAGAGTGATTTGCAGAAGCCTATCTCAAGAGTGGCCATCTGTGGTGGAAGCGGGCAGTCTTTCTATAAGGATGCTTTAGCTAAAGGAGCGGATGTCTATATCACTGGTGATATTTACTACCACACTGCCCAGGATATGTTGTCTGATGGCTTGCTAGCCTTGGACCCAGGTCACTATATTGAAGTGCTTTTTGTGGAAAAAATTGCAGCATTCCTTAGTCAATGGAAAGAGGAAAAAGGCTGGGAACTAGAGATTTTACCTAGTCAAGCATCAACCAATCCTTTCCACCATATCTAGTTAGAAAGTGAAAACAATGAAAAAAGTTGCCATTATCGGAGCAGGGATTGTAGGTGCAACAGTTGCCTACTACCTCTCTAAAGAAAGTGACCTAGAGGTGACCGTTTTTGACCATGGACAAGGTCAGGCTACCAAGGCCGCAGCAGGAATTATCAGCCCTTGGTTTTCCAAACGCCGCAATAAGGCCTGGTACAAAATGGCGCGCTTGGGGGCTGATTTTTATGTGGATTTATTAGCTGATTTAGAGAAGTCAGGGCAAGAAATCGATTTTTACCAGCGTTCGGGAGTCTTCTCCTGAAAAAGGATGAAACTAAGTTGGAAGAACTCTATCAACTAGCCTTCCAGCGAAGAGAAGAATCTCCTTTGATAGGGAAATTAGCCATTTTAGACCAAGCGTCTGCAAATAAATTATTCCCTGGCTTGCAGGGATTTGATCGCTTGCTCTATGCTTCTGGTGGAGCGAGAGTAGATGGTAAACTCTTAGTGACTCGTTTGCTGGAAGCCAGTCACGTCAAGCTGGTCAAAGAAAAAGTGACTCTGACACCTTTAGCATCAGGTTACCAGATTGACGAAGAGGTGTTTGAACAGGTTATTTTGGCGACGGGAGCTTGGTTGGGGGATATGTTAGAACCCTTGGGTTATGCTGTGGATGTCCGTCCTCAAAAAGGACAACTCCGAGATTATCAGCTGGCCCAAGACATGGAAGCTTACCCTGTGGTTATGCCAGAAGGGGAGTGGGATTTGATTCCTTTTGCAGGTGGAAAATTATCCTTGGGTGCTACTCATGAAAATGATATGGGATTTGATTTAACGGTAGATGAAACCTTACTCCAACAAATGGAAGAGGCAGCCTTGCCTCATTACCCAGTTTTAGCTAAAGCGACTTCAAGGGCGGAGCGAGTGGGAATCCGTGCCTATACCAGTGATTTTTCTCCTTTCTTTGGGCAGGTTCCAAAATTGTCAGGTGTCTATGCGACCAGTGGACTGGGTTCTTCAGGCCTCACAACTGGTCCTATCATTGGCTACCATCTAGCACAACTGGTTCAAGGCAAGGAGATGACCTTGGACCCTGAAAACTATCCAATTGAAAACTATGTCAAACGAGTAAAAAGCGAATAATACTCAATGAAAATCAAAGAACAAACTAGGAAGCTAGCCGAAGGCTGCTCAAAACACTGTTTTGAAGTTGTGGGTAGAACTGACGAAGTCAGTAACCATACCCACGGCAAGGCGACGTTGACGTGGTTTGAAGAGATTTTCGAAGAGTATAAGCATTTTACTGGAATTTTAGCTTAGCTTCTAGGATGGCAAATGACATTCCCTATCAAAAATGGTAAAATAAGAAAAAATAATCCAAGAATCGAGGAAAACAGATGCAAGAAAAGATTTTGGTAACGGGTGGAGCAGGTTTTATCGGAACCCACACTGTTATTGAGTTAATCCAAGCAGGTCATCAGGTTGTTGTGGTGGATAACCTTGTGAATAGTAACAGAAAAAGTTTAGAAGTTGTTGAGAGAATTACAGGAGTTGAAGTGCCTTTTTATGAGGCAGATATCCGTGATACAGATACCCTCAGAGACATTTTCAAACAAGAAGAACCAACAGGGGTCATTCACTTTGCTGGCTTGAAGGCTGTCGGAGAATCTACTCGTATTCCTCTTGCCTACTATGACAATAATATAGCAGGGACTGTTAGCCTTTTGAAAGTTATGGAAGAAAACAACTGTAAAAACATCATCTTCAGTTCTTCTGCGACAGTTTACGGAGATCCTCATACAGTGCCAATCTTGGAAGATTTCCCACTTTCAGTGACTAACCCATATGGCCGTACCAAACTCATGCTTGAGGAAATTTTGACCGATATCTATAAGGCGGACTCAGAATGGAATGTGGTCTTGCTTCGTTACTTCAATCCAATCGGAGCACATGAGAGTGGTGATTTGGGAGAAAATCCAAACGGTATTCCAAACAATCTCTTGCCATATGTGACTCAAGTAGCCGTTGGAAAATTAGAGCAAGTGCAAGTGTTTGGAGACGATTACGATACAGAAGATGGGACAGGTGTTCGTGACTATATCCACGTTGTCGATTTGGCTAAAGGTCACGTTGCAGCTCTGAAAAAAATCCAAAAAGGTTCAGGTCTAAACGTTTATAACCTTGGAACAGGTAAAGGCTATTCTGTTCTTGAAATTATCCAAAACATGGAAAAAGCAGTGGGACGCCCAATTCCTTACCGCATCGTAGAACGTCGCCCAGGTGATATCGCAGCCTGCTATTCAGACCCAGCAAAAGCTAAAGCAGAACTTGGTTGGGAAGCAGAACTAGATATCACCCAAATGTGTGAAGACGCATGGCGTTGGCAAAGCAAGCATCCAAATGGATTTGAAGACTAAGATGGTGATGTCAATCATTGTCCCCTGTTTAAACGAAGAGGAAGTACTTCCTCTTTTTTATCAGGCTCTGGAAGCCTTAATTCCTGACTTGGAAGCAGAAATCGAGTATGTCTTTGTCGATGATGGATCGAGCGATAGGACCTTGGAACTTTTAAAGGCCTATCGGGAGCAAAATCCAGCAGTTCATTATATTTCTTTTTCGCGAAATTTTGGCAAAGAAGCAGCTCTCTATGCAGGCTTGCAATATGCGACAGGCGATTTGGTGGTGGTAATGGATGCAGACCTCCAGGATCCTCCTAGTATGTTGCTTGAGATGAAAAACTTACTAGACCAGAATGCAGATTTGGACTGCGTAGGAACACGGAGAACCAGTCGGGAGGGAGAACCCTTCTTTCGTAGTTTCTGTGCTGATATCTTTTACCGCCTTATGCAAAAAATTAGCCCAGTAGCCTTGCCCTCAGGTGTCCGTGATTTTCGCATGATGAGAAGGTCAGTGGTAGATGCCATTTTAAGCTTGACGGAGTATAATCGTTTTTCTAAGGGACTCTTTCGCATGGGTCGGTTTTCAAAACCTACTATTTGGACTATCCAAATGTCGAAAGGCAGGCTGGTAAGACCAGTTGGAGTTTTAGGCAACTTTTTTTCTACTCCATTGAAGGGATTGTTAATTTTTTTCAGATTTTCCCTTGATTATCGCCTTTGCGGCTGGTCTACTATCTTGTTTTATGTCTCTACTTATGACCTTTTTTTGTTGTGGTTCGGACCCTCATTTTGGGCAATCCGACATCAGGTTGGACCTCTCTGATGGCTGTCATTCTCTTTCTTGGAGGGAATCCAACTCTTGACCATTGGGATTCTCGGCAAGTATATCAGTAAGATTTATCTAGAGACTAAAAAAAGACCACTTTATCTTATTAAAGAAAAAAAGTGACCTTCCTGATTTTACAGAAAAAAATAAAGTGAAAAGACTATAATTTTACATGGAAATGTGCTAAACTAGAGGGAGTGGATTATCGCCATTGATTTAGGCTTCCTGGTTTCCAATCAGGGCGCGAGTTGGGCAATTTTTAACAGCTTCTACGACGTCCTGACTAGGAGAAATTTCTTTTTCTAGTTGATCAGGGTCATCGTAAAAACGCACGATTCCATTATCGTGGTAATCAAATAAGTCAGAATAAGTTTGGCAAAGCCCACAGGCGATACATCGTTCAGGTATAAGTGTGATTTTCATATTTATATTGTAATAAGAAAAAGTAAAAAAACAAGGAGTAAGGTATGGCAAAAAGAACCGTGGCAAGAAGATATTTATGAAAAATCAAGAAGAAACAAGATCAGAACGTCGTAAGAGAACTCAAGGTAGAGATGTAGTGGCCAATCGTGTCTTGACGATCCTAGCCAGTATTTTCTTTGTAATTGTGGTGGTAATGATTATTGTTCTCATCTATCTATCATCGGGTGGGAGTAATCGCACAGCAGCCTTGAAAGATTTTCACGATTCAGACGCAAATGTAGTACAGATTTCATCTTCTAGTAGTTCCCAGCCTGAACAGAGTTCAGAATCTTCTTCTGAACACTCGGAGGAAGCTACAGATCCAGAAGGGACGACAAAAGTCTTAGCTGGAGAAGGAGAAGCAGCCATTGCAGCTCGCGCTGGGATTTCGATTGCTCAGTTAGAAGCCTTAAATCCTAGTCATATGGCTACAGGGTCTTGGTTTGCTAATCCAGGTGATGTTGTCAAAATAAAATAGGAGTTGATATGAAAACAATTCAAATTGCTATTGACGGCCCTGCTTCAAGTGGTAAAAGTACAGTCGCCAAGATTATTGCTAAGGATTTTGGTTACACCTATCTAGATACAGGTGCTATGTATCGTGCAGCGACCTATATGGCTCTCAAGAACCAGTTAAGAGTAGAAGAAGTTGAAGCACTTCTAGCCTTGTTGGACCAGCATCCAATCAGTTTTGGGCGCTCAGAAACTGGAGAACAGCTTGTCTTTGTAGGGGATGTGGATATTACCCATCCTATTCGTGAAAATCAAGTGACCAATCATGTTTCTGCTATTGCGGCGATTCCTGAAGTCCGTGAGAAACTAGTTTCTCTCCAACAAGAGATTGCCCAGCAAGGTGGGATTGTCATGGATGGTCGCGATATTGGAACGGTTGTATTGCCTCAAGCAGAATTGAAAATTTTCCTAGTAGCTTCTGTTGATGAAAGAGCAGAACGCCGTTACAAGGAAAATATTGCCAAGGGAATTGAGACAGACCTTGAAACGCTAAAAGAGGAAATTGCTGCGCGTGACTACAAGGATAGTCATCGTGAGACTTCGCCTCTCAAACAAGCAGAGGATGCTGTCTACCTTGATACAACTGGTTTAAACATTCAAGAAGTAGTTGAAAAAATTAAAGCAGAAGCTGAAAAAAGAATGTAAATGTAGAAAAGCCGATAGATTGATATCGGTTTTTCTAAATTTGTCAAAATGCTGATTTTAAGGTATAATAGTTGCTGTTCGAGAAATTTTGATTTTCAAAGAATAGTGAATGATGATAAGGAGAAACCATGAACAACCTACCAAATTGCCCAAAATGTAACTCAGAGTATGTCTACGAAGACGGTGCCCTACTGGTTTGCCCAGAGTGTGCTTATGAGTGGAATCCTGCTGAAGTTGCAGATGTAGAAGAGGGCCTTGTAGCTATCGATGCCAACGGAAATAAATTGGCTGACGGTGATACTGTAACCCTCATCAAGGACTTGAAAGTAAAAGGTGCGCCAAAAGATTTGAAACAAGGGACGCGCGTGAAAAATATCCGCATCGTAGAAGGCGACCACAATATCGACTGTAAAATTGATGGCTTTGGTGCCATGAAACTCAAATCAGAGTTTGTGAAGAAAATTTAAGCATGTCAAAGACACTATAAACTTATATTTTATAGCCGTATCTTCTTGTTTCTAGCGGCTTTTACGGGAGTTTATCTTGAAATCGCCAAGCATGGTGGATTTGGGATGCTGCTCTATTATACGGTTCTGTCCAACCTCTTAGTCGCGATTTTTACGCTCTATCTCCTAAAGGTTATGAGCCGTTTAGGTGAAAATCTGGCAAAGGCCTAGTCTCTTGCGCTTAAAAGGTGGGAGTCACCATGAGTATCATGATTACCTGTGTGATTTACCATTTCCTCTTAGCGCCCATTGCGACTAATTTCTATACCCTAGAAAATTTCCTTTGCCACTATATCGTTCCCCTATGGTTTTTAGCAGATACCCTCTTTTTTGACAAACAGGGTCAATACAAGATTTGGGATCCAGTTGTGTGGACGATTTTACCCTTGCTGTATATGATTTTTGCTCTTTTTAATGGCTTGGTACTGAAACTTGATGTTCCTAATTCTAAGGTCAGTCCCTTCCCTTACTTCTTTTTGAATGTGAACAAGGGTTGGGATGTCGTGTTCAAGTGGTGTCTGATTATCTTTGTTGCCTATATGGTGGCAGGATTTATCTTCTACTTTATCAAGAAAATCAAGAGAAAATCATCCTAAGATACAAGGGATTCATTTTCTAGTTTAAGAAGGAGTCTATATACCAATGAGACTTCTTCTTTTCTTGCTTGTTTGATGACTATCAAAAAGTAGAAGATTAAGAGAAAATATAGAAAGAGATTTCATGAAACAATTTTTAGAACGGGCCAGTATTTTGGCTCTCTCCCTCGTTTTGATTACATCCTTTTCCATCTCGAGTGCCCTGCCAGCCATGTTTGACTATTATCAAGGTTATCCTAAGGAACAAATTGAGCTCTTAGCGAGCTTGCCTTCCTTTGGAATCATGATGATGTTACTACTAAATGGTTTCTTAGAAAAAATATTTCCTGAGCGCTTACAGATTAGTTTGGGCTTGTTGATTTTATCACTGAGTGGAACGGCTCCTTTTTGGTATCAAGCCTATCCCTTTTGTCTTTGGAACACGGATTCTTTTTGGTTTGGGTGTTGGGATGATCAATGCCAAGGCTATTTCTATTATCAGTGAACGTTATCAAGGAAAAACGCGGATTCAGATGTTAGGGGCTACGCGGTTCTGCAGAGGTCGTTGGGGCCTCTCTCATTACCTTGGCAGTCGGCCAGTTGTTGGCCTTTGGTTGGACAGCTACCTTCCTAGCCTATAGTGCTGGATTTTTGGTGCTGACCCTTTATCTTTGCTCTTTGTCCCTTATGGAAAAGAAAAGAAAGAAGTCAAGAAAAAAAGCGAAGGAAGCAAGTCGCTTAACTCGGGAAATGAAAGGCTTGATTTTTATCCTAGCTATTGAAGCGGCAGTTGTAGTTTGTACCAATACAGCTATTACCATCCGTATTCCAAGTTTGATGGTGGAAAGAGGACTGGGAGATGCCCAGTTATCTAGTTTTGTTCTTAGTGTCATGCAGTTGATCGGGATTGTGGCTGGTGTGAGTTTTTCTTTCTTGATTTCTATCTTTAAAGAGAAACTGCTCCTCTGGTCTGGTATTACCTTCGGCTTAGGGCAAATTGTGATTGCCTTGTCTCCATCCTTGTGGGTGGTAGTGGCAGGAAGTATTCTGGCTGGTTTTGCCTACAGTGTAGCCTTGACGACGGTCTTTCAACTTGTCTCTGAACGAATTCCAGCTAAACTCCTCAATCAAGCGACTTCATTTGCAGTTTTAGGCTGTAGTTTCGGAGCCTTTACGACTCCCATTTGTTCTAGGTGCAATTGGCTTACTAACTCACAATGGGATGATGGTCTTTAGCTATCTTAGGATCTTGGTTGATTGCAACCTCTATCTTTGTCATGTACCTACTTCAAAAGAGAGCTTAGGATTGGTTTCCTAAGTTTTTCTTTTGAGATTTTTGTACCCATACAATTTTAAATTTTGTACCTTGTCTACAGACTAATTTTCTTGATAGAAATAGAAAGTTATGACAAGATACAAAGCAACTATTTCCTATGATGGTTACGCCTTTGCTGGTTTTCAGCGCCAGCCTCATGCGCGTAGCGTTCAGGAAGAAATTGAAAAAACCTTGACTAGATTGAATAAGGGGCAAGCCATTACTGTTCACGGTGCTGGTAGGACAGATAGTGGGGTTCATGCTTTGGGACAGGTGATTCATTTTGACCTACCTTATCAAATGGATGAGGAGAAAGCTCCGTTTTGCTCTAGACACCCAGTCCCCTGAAGATATTGATGTGATTTCGATTGAGCTTGTGGCGGATGATTTTCATTGCCGTTATGCCAAGCATAGCAAGACCTATGAGTTTATCGTGGATAGAGGACGTCCCAAAAATCCTATGCGCCGTCACTATGCCACTCACTTTCCTTATCCGCTTGATGTGGAACGGATGCAGGAGGCTGTCAAAAAATTAGAGGGCACTCATGATTTTACCGGCTTTACAGCCTCTGGGACCAGTGTAGAGGACAAGGTTCGCACCATCACAGAAGCTAGTCTTAGGGTAGATGAGACAGGTCAGTTTTTGACCTTTACTTTTTCAGGAAATGGTTTCTTGTATAAGCAGATTCGCAATATGGTGGGGACACTGCTCAAAATCGGTAATAACCGCATGCCAGTGGAGCAGATTGACCTCATCTTGGAGAAGAAGGACAGGAAACTTGCAGGTCCAACGGCAGCACCTAATGGTTTGTATTTAAAGGAGATTCGTTATGAAGAATAATCGTATTTTAGCACTTTCTGGAAATGATATTTTTAGTGGTGGTGGTTTGTCAGCTGATTTGGCTACCTATACCTTGAACGGCTTACATGGCTTTGTAGCAGTGACTTGTTTGACAGCCTTGACAGAAAAAGGATTTGAGGTATTTCCAACTGACGATACCATTTTTCAACATGAATTAGATAGCTTGCGTGATGTGGAGTTTGGGGGAATTAAGATTGGTCTTCTACCAACTGTCAGTGTGGCTGAGAAGGCCTTGGACTTTATCAAGCAGCGCCCAGGAGTGCCTGTGGTATTGGATCCCGTCTTGGTCTGCAAGGAAACGCACGATGTAGCTGTAAGTGAACTCTGCCAAGAGCTGATTCGCTTTTTCCCTTATGTCAGTGTAATTACGCCTAATCTTCCTGAAGCAGAATTATTAGCTGGTCAGGAAATTAAAACCTTGGAAGATATGAAGGCTGTAGCGCAGAAATTGCATGGCTTAGGAGCGCCAGCAGTCATTATCAAGGGAGGCAATCGCCTTAGTCAGGACAAGGCTGTAGATGTATTTTATGATGGACAAACCTTTACAGTCCTAGAAAATCCTGTTATCCAAGGGCAAAATGCTGGCGCAGGTTGTACCTTTGCCTCAAGCATTGCCAGTCACCTGGTCAAAGGTGATGAACTTTTACCAGCAGTAGAAAGCTCTAAGGCTTTCGTTTATCGTGCTATTGCACAATCAGATCAGTATGGAGTAAGACAATATGAAGCAAACCAAAACAACTAAAATCGCCCTTGTATCCCTATTAACCGCCCTCTCTGTGGTTCTAGGTTATTTCTTAAAAATTCCAACACCGACAGGCATTCTAACTCTTTTAGATGCGGGTGTCTTCTTTACGGCCTTCTACTTTGGTAGTCGCGAAGGGGCTGTAGTCGGAGGACTAGCAGGTTTCTTGATTGACCTCTTATCAGGCTATCCTCAGTGGATGTTCTTTAGCTTGGTCAACCATGGATTGCAGGGATTTTTCGCAGGATTTAAAGGAAAAACTCAGTGGTTAGGCCTTATCTTAGCAACGATTGCCATGGTAGGGGGTTACGCCTTGGGTTCTACTTTGATGAATGGCTGGGCTGCCGCCCTACCAGAAATTCTACCGAATTTCATGCAAATATGGTAGGGATGATTGTAGGATTTATTCTTAGTCAAAGTATCAAGAAGATTAAGTAATGAGGATGTGGAGAAAGTCCTAAAAATCAGAAAAACGCATAGTATCAGGTGTTGAAAAACCTTGATACTATGCGTTTTATTGTGGGAAGATTTTATACTCTTCGAAAATCACTTCAAACCGCGTCAACGTCGCCTTGCCGTAGATATGGTTACTGACTTCGTCAGTTCTATCCACAACCTCAAAACAGTGTTTTGAGCTGACTTCATCAGTCTTATCTACAACCTCAAAACAGTGTTTTGAGCAACCTGTGGCTAGTTTCCTAGTTTGCTCTTTGATTTTCATTGAGTATTAGATGAATATTAATCAAAATAAAGCAAGTCTTTGCTGGTACTTGTAAAGAGGTCAAAGCCATCCTTGGTAACAACACCGCAGTCTTCAATACGGACACCGACTTTACCAGGGATATAGATACCTGGTTCAACAGAGAAGCACATGCCTTCTTCGATGACCATATCGTTTCCTTCCATGATAGATGGGAATTCGTGGACATCCATACCGATACCGTGACCGAGACGGTGGTTGAAGTACTCTCCGTAACCAGCTTTTTCGATGACCTCACGAGCAGCGCGGTCCACTTCATGGGCAGTCACACCTGGCTTGATAAAGTCAAGAGCAGCTTGTTGGGCTTCAAGAGTCAAGTTATAAATGTCTTTCTTGAATTGGTCAGGTTTGCCGACTGCGACTGTACGAGTCATATCTGACGCATAGCCGTTGACCAGAACACCGAGGTCAAAGAGGAGAAGAGCATCATTTTCAACCTTATTAGCTGCTGGAATACCGTGTGGATTTGCAGCATTATCACCAGTCAAGACCATGGTATCAAAACTCATTTCATAGCCTTCACGTTTCATGGCAAAGTCAATTTGAGCGATGATATCTGTCTCAGTCTTATCAAGAGAAATATTGTCAAAACCAACATGAACAGCCTTGTCCGCATAGAGACCTGCAACCATCATTTTTTGCACTTCATCAGCTGATTTGATGAGGCGCATGCGTTGGATACGAGGTGTGAGGTTTTCAAAGTCAGCAGTCTCAAAGACAGTTTTCAAGCCATGATATTTGGTCAGGATGAGATTGTCAAACTCAACAGCGACACGTTTAAAGTCGTGCTGTGGAAGAGCATGTTTCATTTTTTGCCATGGGTTTTCAGAGTCCACATAGCCCACAACTGGGAAGGAAACAGTGCTAGTAGCACGCTCAACTTCAAGAGCTGGGACAAAAAGGAGGGGTTCCTGATCCGCTAGGACAAAAAGGAACATTTGGCGTTCATGGGGATCACTGTAAAAGCCAGTGAGGTAATTGATTGTGACGGGGTCAGATACGACAGCGACGTCTAGTTTTTCTGATTCAAGATATGTTACGATTTGTTGTAATTTAGACATATGCTACCTTCTTTCTACCCCTCTATTTTGGCAAAAAAAGAGAGAAAATGCAAGGGAGAAGGGTAAAAGAAAAGACAAAAAAACTCCGACAAGATAACGGAGTTCTTTGATATCATTTTCCTTTGTTTAAGAAAAGTCAGCCTTGCTTTTGACATCACTGTATTCTTCAGCGATTTCTTGACTGAGGATGTCCTCATAGGCAGGAAGTTGGATATCCTGACCATATTTCTTCTTGAGGGCAGTAGTGACTAGGCGATAAGCCAGATTGGCATTGCGAGAGAGGATGGGTCCGTGGAAGTAGGAACCAAAGACATTCTTATAATGAACCCCTTCGCCGACTTTTTCTTCGTTATTTCCATTTCCATAGACAACCTGTCCCAGTGGTTTTTGGTCATCAGAGAGGAAGGTACGACCCTGGTGATTTTCAAAACCATAGTAGGTTTCATTGAAATCTTTATTGTGAATCTTGATGTCCCCAATAAAACGGTTATTGGTCTGGTTGAGGGTGTAGTGGCCCATGACACCGAGCCCTTCGATGCGTTTGCCTGAAGCTTCCACATAATATTGCCCCAATAGTTGGAAACCACCGCAGATAGCGAGAACCACACCGTCGTTTTGGATGTAGTTGTCAATGCTCTCTTTTTTAGCAGGTAGGTCGTCTGCAATAATACTTTGTTCAAAGTCTTGACCGCCACCGAAAAAGGCGATGTCGTAGTGATTTTCGTCAAAGTCATCATGGAGAGAAACGATGTCAACCGTCACATGGGCTCCCAGTTTTTCAGCCACATACTTGAGCATGAGGATGTTTCCATTGTCCCCGTAGGTATTCATGAGGTTACCGTAGAGGTGGGCAATATTGAGCTGATAGGGGTAATTGCCAGCTTTTGAGGAAAGTGAAGTATAAACCATTAGTTCATCTCCTTTCTAACAATCTGACGACTAGCCAGCAGTTCGCGGAATTCAAGCATAGCAGTATAGGTAGCTAGGATATAGGCATGCTTGCAGTCTTGATTCTCAATGGTTTTAAGAACTTGCTCCAGACTACTTATTTCAGTAATTTTATCAGCTGGATAGCCTGTCACTCGTAGACGACGAGCAATTTCAGAATGGCGAACACCGCCAGCGTTGATTTCGGGAATGTCCATGTCAGTGATTTGTTCAAAATCAGCATCCCAGATCCAGCTGGTGTCAATACCGTCTGCATAGTTAGCGTTAAGGAGGACAGATAGGCTAAATGGATAAGGTGCTAGTTTAATCATTTCGATAGCTTGGGTCGCACCGACTGGATTCTTAATCAAGACGAGAGTACATTCCTTATCACCGATATGGAAGGTTTCTTGGCGTCCAAAGACAGCACGGCTCTTATCAAATCCCTGTTTGATGAGTTGGGAATCGGCACCGAGGAAACGAGCAATAGCAACCGCAGCTAGGGCGTTGTAGATATTGTAAAGACCACCGATTTGAATACCGTATTCTTGTCCGTCTATGACAAAGCGAGAGCGATTGTTGGTCAACTCAACCAGTTTTGTCAAACGATAGTCTAAATCAGGACGTTTACATCCACAACCTTCACAGATATAGGCACCCAAGTTTGCATAGGTATTATGTTCATATTTGAGGATGCCTTGGCAGTCAGGACAGAGAATCCCTTCGGTATTATAGTGAGCCAGTTGAGCTGGACCTTTCTCCAAGTCAAAACCAAAATACTCTACAGGATTTGGAATAGCTGGCTTGTAGAAAAGAGGACTGTCACCATTTAGGAGAACAGTAGCCGTAGGTACCTTACGAATAGCATCCAAAATCATCTTGTAAGTTGTGTAAATCTCACCATAGCGGTCCATCTGGTCACGGAAGATATTAGTGATAACAAATAAGCTTGGCTGGATATAGTCACAGATACGAGATAGACTGGCTTCGTCGATTTCTAGAACGGCAATATTTTTCCCAGTTTTAGAAGATTTGGCTGTTAAGAAGGTTGTCGCAATCCCTGTAATCATGTTGGCACCGCTTGGGTTAGTCAGAACCTGACCATAAACCTCTTTTAAAATGCCGACAGTGAGGGCAGTTGTCAGGGTTTTTCCGTTGGTTCCAGTGACCACGACAATCTCGTAGTTCTTAGCTAGGTTTTGTAAAATATCTTTATCAAATTGAAGGGCGACTTTTCCTGGGAAGCGTACTTCCACGGCCAAGACGGCTTAAAATGAAGTGGGAAGAACGCCCAGCAAGAAGGCCCAAAGTAGTTTTTAATTTCATGTTTCTATTATATCATAAAAGAGGGAAAAGACAGATTTGATACTCAATGAAAATCAAAGAGCAAACTAGGAAGCTAGCCGCAGGCTGTACTTGAGTACGGCAAGGTGAAGCTGACGTGGTTTGAATTTGATTTTCGAAGAGTATGAGATTTCGCAGAAATGAAAACAGCCCTCAGAGGGCTGTTCGATACGATTAAATCTCAACTTAAATCGCAAACAAGTCATTCAAGTTCTCAGCCAAGGTTGGGTGAGTGAAGATTTGTTTTGTGAAGTAAGTGTAAGGAATCTTGTTGTCCATAGCAACAGTGATGATGTTGATGATTTCTTGAGAACCTTCTGAGAAGATGCTTGCTCCAAGAATTTCTTTTGTTTCAGTATTAACCACAGCTTTGAAAGCTCCACGAAGGTCTCCGTTTACGTGACCACGAGGCATTGCTGCAACTGGAATTTCCTTCACAGCGTATGGAAGTTTCAAATCAGCTGCTTGGCTTTCAGTCAAACCAACTTGTGAAAGTGCAGGTGTGATAAACATGGTGTTTGGTACATTGAGACGGTCTTCAAGTGTGTAGCTGCCATCTCCAGCAAGGTAGCTGTAAACAACACGGAAGTCATCAAGTGAAATGTAAGTAAATTGAAGGCCACCGTTGACATCTCCAACTGCAAAGACACCAGGAACGTTTGTTTGACAATGTTTGTCTACTTTAATAGCGCCACGTTCAGTTAGTTCAATATCTGTATTTTCAAGTTGAAGTGGTTCTACGTTTGGTTTACGTCCAGTTGCGTAGAGAAGGGCATCGAAACGGTAAGTTTCGTTTTCAGTTACGACAAGGACTTGGTCACCGTCATTTTTAATTTCAGTAGTACGGATATTTTGAAGCAATTCAATACCGTCTTCTTCCATGTATTGTTTAGCAAGAGCTGCGATGGAAGGTTCTGCACGAGGAAGGAAAGTATCCAAGGCATCTAGGACTGTAACCTTACTTCCAAGTTTGTTATAAAGGCCAGCAAATTCAAGACCGATATTTCCACCACCAAGGACTCCAAGGTTTTCAGGCAATTTGTCCAAGTTTTGGATACCTGTTGAGTCAAAGACGTTTTTGCTTGTAGCAAGTCCAGGGATTGGCAAAACATTTGAAACAGCACCAGTGTTGATGACGATTGTTTCAGCAGTCAGTTCTTTCTTTTCATCACCAGCTTGGATTTCGATGACTTTATTTGAAAGGAAGTGAGCTTCCGCATCAAAAATATCTACGCCTGTACCAGCAACAGTAGCATAGTTTTTACCGTTGAGGCGACCAGTTATAGTGTTTTTGGTAGCAATGACTTCTTCAAAAGACAAGTCTTTCTCAGCAGCAACTAGCAAAGTTTTAGTTGGGATACAGCCGATGTTGATACAAGTTCCACCGTACATAGCTTTGCTACGTTCAACGAGGGCAACTTTTTTGCCAGCTGAAGCTAATTTACCAGCTAGTGTTTTACCAGCTTTACCAAATCCGATAACGATTAAATCATAAGTTAACATTTAGAGTTCCTCCTATTCGAATTTCATTCTAGCACAAGAAAAAAACTTTTGCACAATTCTGCTACGCTTTAAAAAAGTTTATGAAATAGTGGAAATTATAGCCTTACTTTCTCCGAAAAATCGTTTACATGACTTTATCGACGGATTAGGCTATCTTTTGCTTCTCTCTTGTGTTATACTAGATAGGTTGCAAAGAAAACAGTACTTTTCTTTTGTGGAAAAGAAGCAACACGATTTTATATCCAGTATATGAAAATACGTCATAAAAAGAAAAGTATACACTAAGCCCTATAGGGTGGCTTCGCACCACCTTTAGAAAGAAGAATAACGTGAAATTTAATGAATTAAACTTGTCTGCTGATTTGCTAGCAGAGATTGAAAAAGCTGGTTTTGTAGAAGCCAGTCCGATCCAAGAACAAACTATTCCCTTGGCTCTTGAAGGTAAGGACGTTATCGGTCAAGCTCAGACTGGTACAGGGAAAACCGCAGCTTTTGGCTTGCCTACCCTTGAAAAAATCCGTACAGAAGAAGCGACTATCCAAGCCTTGGTTATTGCTCCGACACGTGAACTTGCTGTCCAAAGTCAAGAGGAACTCTTCCGCTTTGGTCGTAGTAAGGGAGTCAAAGTACGCTCAGTATATGGCGGATCAAGCATTGAAAAACAAATTAAGGCTCTTAAATCTGGTGCCCATATCGTGGTGGGAACTCCAGGTCGCCTCTTGGACTTGATTAAACGCAAGGCCTTGAAATTACAAGATATTGAAACTCTTATCCTTGACGAAGCGGATGAAATGCTCAACATGGGCTTCCTTGAAGACATTGAAGCTATCATCTCCCGTGTCCCTGAAAGCCGTCAAACCTTACTTTCTCAGCAACTATGCCAGATGCCATCAAACGTATCGGTGTTCAGTTTATGAAAGAACCTGAGCATGTGAAGATTGCTGCTAAGGAATTGACAACAGAATTGGTTGACCAATACTATATCCGAGTTAAAGAACAAGAAAAATTTGACACCATGACTCGTCTTATGGATGTGGAACAGCCTGAGCTTGCTATCGTATTTGGTCGTACAAAACGCCGTGTAGATGAATTGACTCGTGGTTTGAAAATCCGTGGCTTTCGTGCAGAAGGAATTCATGGAGACCTAGACCAAAACAAACGTCTTCGTGTCCTTCGTGACTTTAAAAATGGCAATCTTGATGTTTTGGTTGCGACAGACGTTGCAGCGCGTGGCTTGGATATTTCAGGTGTGACCCATGTCTATAACTACGATATTCCACAAGATCCTGAAAGTTATGTTCACCGTATCGGTCGTACAGGTCGTGCTGGTAAGTCAGGTCAGTCGATTACTTTCGTATCACCAAATGAAATGGGCTACCTCCAAATTATTGAAAACTTGACTAAGAAACGTATGAAAGGCCTCAAACCTGCAAGTGCAGAAGAAGCCTTCCAAGCTAAAAAACAGGTAGCTCTCAAGAAAATTGAACGTGATTTTGCAGATGAGACTATCCGTGCCAACTTTGAGAAATTTGGTAAGGATGCTCGTAAGCTAGCTGCCGAATTTACTCCAGAAGAATTGGCAATGTATATCTTGAGTCTGACTGTTCAAGACCCAGATAGTCTTCCTGAAGTGGAGATTGCACGTGAAAAACCACTGCCATTTAAACCATCAGGTAATGGCTTCGGTGGTAAAGCTAAGGGAGGTCGTCGTGGAGATGACCGTCGTGATAATCGCCGTGGAGACAACCGTCGTGGTCGTCGTGATGATTTCAAAAAAGGAAGTCGTGGCAATGATCGTTTTGATAAGGAAAAACGCTATCGTAAGGAGAATAAAAAACCACGCAATACTTCAAGCGAAAAGCAAACAGGCTTTGTTATTCGTAACAAGGGCGATAAATAAGAAAAAGCGGTTCAAAATGAATCGCTTTTTTATATAAGGAGACCGAATGGAAAAAGAAAGATAAATAAAATAGATATATTATCTTATTGTAATATTATAATACACAAAAATAGGGAGCTTGTCAATAGAAAAGAAGCAATTTAATTAAAAATATTCTTGTTTTTTCAAATTGCAATTAAATAAGCAATTTTCAGATAATAATTGAAAATTCAAGCTGTTTATGTTATAATGATAGCGATTAAATTCGAGGTGAAAAATGGCACATTTATTAGAAAAAACTAGAAATTACTTCTATCCTGAAGCGCTCAGAGGAGCAGTTGCAGGAAGAACTTCCCTACAATGCGATTACCCGTCAATTGGCAGATATTATTGACTGTAACGCCTGTATCGTTAATAGCAAGGGACGTCTCCTTGGCTATTTTATGCGTTACAAAACCAATACAGATCGTGTAGAGCAATTCTTCCAAACTAAAATTTTCCCGGATGACTACATTCAAGGTGCGAACATGATCTACGATACAGAAGCTAATCTGACAGTTGATCATGATTTGAGTATTTTCCCTGTGGAAAGTCGTTCTGATTTTCCAGATGGTTTGACGACCATTGCACCGATTCATGTATCAGGGATTCGCCTTGGTTCTTTGATTATTTGGCGCAATGATAAAAAATTCGAAGACGAGGACTTGATTCTTGTTGAGATTGCGAGTACCGTTGTTGGGATTCAACTCCTTAACTTCCAGCGTGAAGAAGATGAGAAAAATATCCGCCGCCGTACTGCTGTTACCATGGCGGTTAATACCCTTTCTTACTCCGAACTCCGTGCTGTTTCAGCAATTTTAGGGGAATTAAATGGAAATGAAGGGCAGTTGACTGCGTCTGTGATTGCAGACCGTATCGGAATCACTCGCTCTGTGATTGTCAATGCCCTTCGCAAACTTGAATCTGCTGGGATTATTGAAAGTCGCTCACTTGGAATGAAGGGAACCTATCTTAAGGTATTGATTTCAGATATTTTTGAAGAAGTGAAGAAAAGAGATTACTAATGACTAAGGCTTTGATTTCGATTGATTATACAGAAGATTTTGTTGCCGATAGTGGGAAGCTGACAGCTGGTGCTCCAGCTCAGGCGATTTCGGATGCCATCAGCAAGGTGACTCGACTAGCTTTTGAACGAGGAGACTACATCTTCTTTACTATTGATGCTCATGAAGAAAACGATTGTTTTCATCCAGAAAGCAAGCTGTTTCCTCCTCACAATTTGATTGGAACTAGTGGGCGGAATTTATACGGAGATTTGGGGACCTTTTATCAAGAATATGGTTCAGACAGTCGTGTCTTTTGGATGGATAAACGCCATTACTCAGCTTTTTCAGGGACTGACCTGGATATCCGCTTGAGAGAGCGTCGAATTTCTACAGTTATTTTAACAGGAGTCTTGACGGATATTTGTGTCCTGCATACAGCTATAGATGCCTATAATCTAGGATATGACATCGAGATTGTTAAACCAGCTGTTGCTTCCATCTGGCCTGAAAATCATCAATTTGCCCTAGGTCATTTCAAAAATACACTTGGAGCTAAGTTGGTAGATGAAAATCTAAATGAAATTTCAGAGTAATTTGGTTGATGAAATGAAAAAATTTGAAAAAAAGTGTTGACAAGCATCCCAAAAGTTGATATACTAGTAAAGTAATCGACGCGGGGATGGCGGAATTGGCAGACGCGCAGGACTAAGGATCCTGTGACCGCTTTAGGTCGTGAGGGTTCAAGTCCCTCTCTCCGCATAGGATAAGAGTTAGCTGAGGCTAGCTCTTTTTTTCATCTAGTTAAAGTAGAGCAAAAAAATTTTTGCTCTTTTTCATAAACATTTCATATTTGGGTTTTATAATAGTCTTACAAATATGGAGGTGACAAATGAATCCAATCCAAAGAGCTTGGGCTTATGTCAGCAGAAAACGACTGAGAAGCTTTATTTTATTTCTGATTTTATTGGTCCTATTGGCTGGAATTTCAGCCTGTTTGACTCTGATGAAGTCCAACAAAACAGTGGAAACCAATCTTTACAAATCACTCAATACCTCTTTTTCTATTAAGAAGATAGAAAATGGTCAGACCTTCAAGCTATCGGACCTAGTATCTGTAAGCAAGATTAAGGGACTGGAAAATGTTTCTCCTGAACTGGAGACGATTGCAAAATTAAAGACAAGGAAGCAGTGAGTGGTGAGCAGAGCGTTGAACGTGATGATTTGTCAGCTGCGGATAAGAATCTGGTTAGCTTAACGGCTCTTGAAGATTCAGCCAAGGATGTCACCTTTACCAGTTCGGCTTTCAATCTAAAAGAAGGGAGACACCTTCAAAAAGGGGATTCCAATAAAATTCTGATCCACGAAGAGTTGGCTAAGAAGAACGGTCTTTCGCTTCATGACAAGCTTCGCTTGGATGCTGGACAGTCAGAAGCTGGGAAAGGACAAACTGTCGAGTTTGAAATCGTCGGAATCTTCTCTGGTAAAAAACAAGAGAAATTTACAGGCTTGTCTTCCGACTTCAGTGAAAACCAGGTCTTTACAGACTATGAAAGTAGCCAAAGCCTTTTGGGAAATGGTGAATCTCTAGTCAGTGCAGCGCGCTTCTATGTAGAAAATCCTAAGGAAATGGACGGACTCATGAAGCAGGTGGAAAACTTGGCCTTGGAAAATCAAGGCTACCAAGTCGAGAAGGAAAACAAGGCCTTTGAACAAATCAAAGACTCAGTAGCAACCTTCCAAACCTTCCTGACCATCTTCCTTTATGGGATGTTGATAGCGGGAGCAGGGGCCTTAATTCTTGTTTTGTCTCTCTGGTTGAGAGAAAGGGTCTACGAAGTGGGAATTTTACTGGCACTTGGAAAAGGCAAGAGCTCGATTTTCCTACAGTTCTGTTTAGAGGTAGTTTTGGTATCTCTCGGAGCTTTGCTTCCAGCATTTGCTACAGGAAACGCAATCACATCCTACCTACTCCAAACTCTACTAGCAAGCGGAGATCAGGTAAGCTTACAAGATACACTAGCCAAAGCAAGCAGTTTATCAACCAACATCCTATCTTTTGCAGAGTCCTATGTCTTTCTGTTATTGATTAGTTGCTTATCTGTAGCCCTTTGTTTCCTATTCTTATTTAGAAAATCGCCTAAAGAAATTTTATCATCTATTAGTTAAGAAGGAGAAATCATGACTTTATTACAATTACAAGATGTTACCTACCGTTATAAGAACACTGCTGAAGCAGTCCTATATCAGATCAATTATAATTTTGAACCCGGGAAATTTTACAGTATTATTGGTGAGTCAGGAGCAGGAAAATCCACTCTCTTGTCCCTCCTTGCTGGTCTAGATAGTCCTGTTGAAGGTTCTATTCTTTTTCAAGGAGAGGATATTCGTAAGAAGGGCTATTCTTACCATCGCATGCACCATATTTCCCTGGTCTTTCAAAATTATAACTTGATAGATTATCTTTCTCCACTGGAAAATATCCGCTTGGTCAACAAAAAGGCAAGCAAGGATACACTGCTTGAGCTTGGTTTGGATGAAAGTCAGATCAAGCGGAATGTTCTCCAGTTATCAGGTGGTCAACAGCAACGTGTTGCCATTGCTCGTAGTTTGGTATCAGAAGCTCCAGTTATTCTTGCAGATGAGCCAACGGGAAATCTGGACCCTAAAACTGCTGGAGATATTGTCGAACTGCTTAAATCACTTGCCCAGAAACAGGTAAATGTGTCATCGTCGTCACACACAGTAAAGAAGTGGCGCAAGCGTCAGATATTACACTTGAGTTGAAAGATAAGAAACTGACTGAAACTCGCAATACTAGTAAATAATATGAGCTTGTTTTGATAGAATTATTAAATCAAATCTAGAAAGGGAATCTATGTTACACAACGCATTTGCCTATGTTACAAGGAAGTTTTTCAAATCGATTGTCATCTTCCTGATTATTCTCCTCATGGCGAGCTTGAGTTTGGTCGGCTTGTCGATCAAGGGAGCTACTGCCAAGGCTTCTCAGGAGACCTTTAAAAATATCACCAATAGCTTCTCCATGCAAATCAATCGTCGCGTTAATCAAGGGACGCCACGTGGTGCTGGGAATATCAAGGGTGAAGATATCAAAAAAATCACCGAAAACAAGGCCATCGAGTCTTATGTTAAACGCATCAACGCTATAGGAGATTTGACTGGATATGAACTCATCGAAACGCCAGATACCAAGAAAAATCTGACACCTGACCGTGCTAAACATTTTGGAAGTAGCTTGATGATTACAGGTGTCAATGACTCCTCTAAAGAAGACAAGTTTGTCTCTGGTTCTTATAAATTGGTTGAAGGAGAGCACTTAACAAACGACGACAAGGACAAGATCCTCCTGCACAAGGACTTGGCAGTCAAACACGGCTGGAAAGTAGGGGATAAGGTCAAACTAGACTCTAATATCTACGATGCAGACAATGAAAAAGGTGCCAAGGAAACAGTTGAAGTGACAATCAAGGGACTCTTTGATGGTCACAATAAGTCGGCAGTAACCTACTCACAAGAACTCTACGAAAATACAGCTATCACAGACATTCACACTGCTGCAAAGCTTTATGGATACACAGAAGACACAGCTATTTATGGGGACGCAACCTTCTTTGTAACAGCGGACAAGAACTTGGATGATGTTATGAAAGAGTTGAATGGCATTAGTGGTATCAACTGGAAGAGCTATACTTTAGTTAAGAGCTCCTCTAACTACCCAGCTCTTGAGCAATCCATCTCTGGTATGTACAAGATGGCCAACCTCCTCTTCTGGGGTAGCTTGAGCTTCTCAGTTCTTCTCCTTGCCCTCTTGCTCAGCCTTTGGATCAACGCTCGTCGCAAGGAAGTAGGAATTCTCCTCTCTATTGGTCTCAAGCAGGCAAGCATCTTGGGTCAATTCATCACTGAATCCATCTTGATTGCCATCCCTGCTCTTGTTTCTGCTTACTTCTTAGCTACTTACACAGCGCGTGCAATCGGAAATACTGTTCTTGCCAATGTCACTTCAGGTGTTGCCAAGCAAGCTAGCAAGGCTGCTCAAGCCTCTAACCTTGGTGGTGGTGCAGAGGTAGATGGCTTTAGCAAGACCTTGTCGAGCCTAGATATTTCCATTCAGACATCAGACTTTATCATCGTCTTTGTCCTTGCCTTGGTTCTAGTGGTTCTCGTTATGGCGCTGGCTTCAAGCAATCTCCTAAGAAAACAACCAAAAGAGCTCTTGCTGGATAGTGAATAAATTTGAAAAAATTAGTCTAAAATAGAGACTACATCTTATTTTTCTATTCAAGAATGGTGGATAGAGAATGGCTATTTAACAATTCAAAATAGAGCCGAAAGCAGTGGTAAATCATTGCTTTCAGTTGCTTTCTTTGTACTTTTGATGGTTGATGTGATATACTAAAATCGTTGAATTCAGTGGAAGGATAATTTGCAATTTCTATATTCAAATATGCATAAAAATTTATCCATAATTTGTTTTTAAATAAATAGAAAACTTGTAGACACCTATCCATACTGCAAAGGTAGATGAGCCTGCTGTGGCTGACTTTTGCCTTTTACAAATATAAAATAGTGAGGAAAACAATGAGACAAACAAATGTTAGAGGGACATTATCCCTACGTGGCTTTAGAAAATTGAGAACCGGTGCAATTGTTGCGACAGGTGTGATTTTATTGGGGCTGGGCTTTTTAGCTCCAACTGTTTCAGCTAATGAACAAGATGGTGTTTGGGTAGCCAGAACAGTTGCAGAAGTAAAAGCTGATATTCAAAATATAAACAATTTGTCACACTACACAATTAAGTGGGGAGATACACTAAGTGCTATTAGTGGAGCAACGGGGCTATCTGTTGATAGTTTGGTTGAGATAAATCGTATTGCAAATAGAGATTTGATTTTTGCTAATAATAAATTGTATTTTAGCGAAGAAGCTTTTCTAAAAGATGGAAATACAGAAGTCAAAAGACAGCGAGTGTCGATTGATAATTCTGGTAGCTGTCAAAGTTATGAAATTGAAACAAAGACAGATACTGTAACTGGAGAGCAAACTACTACTGTTAAACAAACGACACCAGTAGTTGTGGAAACACCATCAACCCCAGCGCCGAAAGCTGAAGAACCATCAACCCCAGCGCCGAAAGCTGAAGAGCCGGCAACCCCAGCGCCAGCGAAACCAGCTGAAGAAACTCCAGCGTCAGGAACAACAGAAACCCCAACTCCAGCGCAACCTGTGGAAGACCAACCAGCAGCGCCAGGAGCAACAGAAACCCCAACTCCAGCGCAACCAGCTGAAGAAACTCCAGCGTCAGGAGCAACAGAAACCCCAACTCCAGCGAAACCGGTAGAAGATCAACCAGCAGCGCCAGGAGCAACAGAAACCCCAACTCCAGCGCAACCAGCTGAAGAAACTCCAGCGTCAGGAGCAACAGAAACCCCAACTCCAGTGAAACCTGTGGAAGATCAACCAGCAGCGCCAGGAGCAACAGAAACCCCAACTCCAGCGCAACCGGTAGAAGATCAACCAGCAGCGCCAGGAGCAACAGAAACCCTCAACTCCAGCGCAACCGGTAGAAGATCAACCAGCAGCGCCAGGAGCAACAGAAACCCCAACTCCAGCGCAACCTGTGGAAGACCAACCAGCAGCGCCAGGAGCAACAGAACAACCAACTCCATCGCAACCAGCGGAAAACCAACCAGCAGCGCCAGGAGCAACAGAAACCCCAGCGCCAGCGCAACCAGCTGAAGAAACTCCAGCGTCAGGAGCAACAGAAACCCCAACTCCAGCGCAACCTGTGGAAGACCAACCAGCAGCGCCAGGAGCAACAGAAACCCCAACTCCAGCGCAACCAGCTGAAGAAACTCCAGCGTCAGGAGCAACAGAAACCCCAACTCCAGCGCAACCGGTAGAAGATCAACCAGCAGCGCCAGGAGCAACAGAAACCCCAACTCCAGCGCAACCAGCTGAAGAAACTCCAGCGTCAGGAGCAACAGAAACCCCAACTCCAGCGCAACCAGCTGAAGAAACTCCAGCGTCAGGAACAACAGAAACCCCAACTCCAGCGCAACCAGCTGAAGAAACTCCAGCGTCAGGAGCAACAGAAACCCCAACTCCAGCGCAACCAGCTGAAGAAACTCCAGCGTCAGGAGCAACAGAAACCCCAACTCCAGCGCAACCAGCTGAAGAAACTCCAGCGTCAGGAACAACAGAAACCCCAACTCCAGCGCAACCAGCTGAAGAAACTCCAGCGTCAGGAGCAACAGAAACCCCAACTCCAGCGCAACCAGCTGAAGATCAACCAGCAGCGTCAGGAGCAACAGAAACCCCAACTCCAGCGCAACCTGTGGAAGACCAACCAGCAGCGCCAGGAGCAACAGAACAACCAACTCCATCGCAACCAGCGGAAAACCAACCAGCAGGTTCAGGCACAACAGAAGACACTCCAGCGGATTCAAATAATCAGAACAATCCAACTGAACCAAAAGATGATGTTGAAAAAGGTCTAGAGGAAAATGACTCCGAGTTAGAGTCACGTAAAAAAATATTAAATTAGAAGAAATTGAGTCGAGTAGTCTATCATCTAGTGAAAAAAAGAAGCTGCTAAATTAAATGTAGAAGAATATACAAAAAAAGCTAAAGAAGCAATGAAACAAGCAAAAAAACTACGGAAGATCAAGCGGCTGTAGTGGACAATTATTCAGATGACTTAGCTAAGATTAATACTCCTGGAGTTGACCAAGGTAAACCAGATTACACAAATTCAGGATTATCTGGAAACGGACCAGCAGGAACACATATTGGAGATAACAATGTTATTGGGCATGGAAATAGTACACCAGAAAAATACAGCTTTTTAGAAATGCACCAGTGTATCAACCACGTGTAACACGTCGTGCAAGAAGTGTAGATGAACCTCAAAAATAAAGTTTCTATTTATTATAATTTTGATGGTATGAAAGATATTCCTGGATTCTTTGATGATTTAGGTGGTAAAAATGAAGTTGACATACCAAAAAGATGTCTCTGGTGATGCTTTTGAAATCTATTTTTAAAAAGCAAGAATAGATAAGAAGAAAGCAGAACTTGAAAGAAAAGGATACAAGATTGCTGATGAATATTTTGTAGGTATTGATCAAGCAGACGCAACTCATTATGACTACGTAGTAACTTTCACTAAAGAGAAAAACAGGAACTACAGGTTTCAGAATTGCACCAGAAGTTCAAGTAAGAGCTAAAAAAAGTTGTGAAAAGAGATTTATCAAATAAAACAAAAACAAATAAATATCTATTATAATTTAAAAAGCCCTTAAAAGATATAGCTGGAGCATTAGGAGAATTAGGTGGTGAAAAATATGCTTACTGTCTCCGGAGATGTATCTAAAGAAGACTTAAAACGAGCTATTGAAGAAAAAACAAAAGCTCAAATTGAGAAACTGAAAAAACAAGGCTTTACAGTTACGTCAAAAACAGACTTGGATCAAATCGTTGAGGGTGGAGATAACTATGATTATGTTATAGAATTCACAAAAGAAGCCAAAACGCAACCGGTAGGAACCACAGGTTTCAGAATGGCTCCAGCAGTTCAACCACGTGCTAGCAGAAATCGTAGAAGTCTGGAACAGCCAGCTCCTCAAAAGGTCAAAGTAAATGTATTTTATAACTTTGATAAAATGAAAGATATTGCAGGTTTCCTAGGAGATATTGATGGAACTTCTCTTGAAATCGCGGAAGGTTTAACACCTGAACAGGTGAAAGCAGCGGCAAAGAGCCAAGTTGAAGCTAAGAGAGAAGAGTTGAGCAAACGCGGCTACACTTTCAAAGAGGACTATGTCTATCAAGCTAATGGGAAAGATTATAACTACGTTGTAACATTTTCAAAAGCAACCAAATAACCTTCCTTCCATAGGGAGTGAAATGTGAGCAGAGAGAGCGATAGGCTCTCTTTGTTTTATCTAGTAGCAAGTTTCTTAAAGACAAAAGACCAATAAGAGGCTATAATAAATAGAGTAGGTATTTATTATAAGAAAAATAAAAAAGAGAGCAGTTAAAGTATGAAAATTTTAATTGTAGAAGATGAAGAGATGATCCGTGAGGGAGTCAGTGACTATTTGACGGATTGCGGTTATGAAACCATTGAGGCAGCAGACGGTCAAGAAGCCTTAGAAAAATTTTCCAACTATGAAGTAGCCTTGGTTTTACTGGATATCCAGATGCCCAAGCTCAATGGTCTAGAAGTCCTATCTGAGATTCGTAAAATCAGTCAGGTTCCTGTCTTGATGTTGACAGCTTTTCAGGATGAGGAATACAAGATGAGTGCTTTTGCTTCTCTGGCGGATGGCTATCTGGAAAAACCCTTCTCCCTCTCCCTCTTAAAAGTAAGGGTGGACGCGATTTTCAAGCGCTATTATGATAAGGGACGAGTCTTCTCTTATAAGGATGCTAAGGTGGATTTTGAGAGCTACAGTGCAAGCCTCGCGGGTCAAGAAGTGGCCATTAATGCCAAAGAGTTGGAAATACTGGATTATTTGGTAAAAAATGAAGGCCGGGCCTTGACTCGGTCTCAGATAATCGATGCGGTCTGGAAGGCGACAGATGAGGTTCCTTTTGACCGTGTCATTGATGTCTATATCAAGGAACTGCGGAAAGCTGGACTTGGACTGCATCCTTACAGTGCGCAATGTTGGTTATAAATTGGAGCGAAAATGAGACGAACAGGTTTATTTACAAAGATATTTATCTATACCTTCTCGATATTTAGTGTTCTGGTTATCTGCCTTCATTTAGCTATTTATTTTCTCTTTCCCTCGACTTATCTTAGTCATCGTCAGGAAAGCATTGGCCAGAAAGCGACAGCTATTGCACAATCACTTGATGGAAAGGATAGAGAAAGGATTGAACAAGTTTTAGAACTCTACTCTCAGACGAGTGATATCAAGGGAGCTGTCAAGGGAGAGATGACCGAGGACAAGTTAGAAGTCAAGGACAGCCTTCCTCTGGATACAGACAGCCAGACCACCTCTCTCCTTTATTGAGGAGCGTGAGGTGAAAACGCAAGACGGTGGTACTATGACCCTCCAATTTCTAGCTTCCATGGATTTGCAAAAGGAAGCAGAGCAGATCAGTCTCCAGTTTCTTCCCTATACCTTGCTGGCATCCTTTCTGATTTCCCTCTTGGTGGCCTACATCTATGCTCGGACCATTGTTGCCCCGATTTTGGAAATTAAGCGAATAACCCGTCGGATGATGGAACTGGATTCCCAAGTGCGATTGCGCGTGGATTCTAAGGATGAGATTGGTGATCTCAAGGAACAAATCAATAGCCTCTACCAGCACCTCTTGACTGTCATTGCGGATTTGCATGATAAGAATGAAGCCATTCTCCAGCTGGAAAAGATGAAGGTCGAATTCCTACGTGGAGCTTCTCATGAATTAAAAACACCTCTGGCTAGTTTGAAAATCCTGATCGAAAACATGAAAGAAAATGTCGGTCGCTATAAGGATAGAGACCACTATCTGGGAGTTGCCTTGGGAATTGTGGATGAGCTCAATCACCACGTTCTCCAGATACTCTCTCTCTCGTCTGTGCAGGAATTAAGAGATGATAGGGAACAAATTGACTTATACCAGATAACGCAAAGTCTGGTTGATGATTATGCCTTGCTAGCCAAGGAAAGAGATCTCCAGATAGACAATAGTTTGACTCATCAGCAGGCTTATCTAAACCCATCTGTCATGAAGTTGATTTTGTCTAACCTCATCAGTAATGCTATCAAGCACTCTGTTCCAGGTGGCTTGGTCCGAATTGGAGAAAGAGAAGGGGAGCTCTTTATCGAGAATAGCTGTAGTCCTGAAGAACAAGAAAAACTAGCCCAATCTTTTTCTGATCATGCTAGTCGCAAGGCTAAGGGTTCTGGGATGGGGCTCTTTGTGGTTAAGAGTCTATTAGAACATGAAAAATTATCTTATCGTTTCGAGATGGAGGAGAATCGTTTAACTTTCTTTATAGCTTTTCCAAAAGTAGCCCAAGACTAGGGAGAGAAAGGGTTTACATAGATGGAGCTAGAAGAAATTCAATCGAAACTGCGGGAAAAACTAGCTTTTTTTGTCAAAAAGTGATAAAATGAACAATGTAAATGGGATGACCCATAAAAATATACAGGAGGCCTGATAAAATGGCAATCGTTTCAGCAGAAAAATTTGTCCAAGCAGCTCGTGACAACGGTTATGCAGTTGGTGGATTTAACACAAACAACCTTGAGTGGACTCAAGCTATCTTGCGCGCAGCAGAAGCTAAAAAAAGCTCCAGTTTTGATCCAAACTTCAATGGGTGCTGCTAAATACATGGGTGGTTACAAAGTTGCTCGCAACTTGATCGCTAACCTTGTTGAATCAATGGGTATCACTGTACCAGTAGCTATCCACCTTGACCACGGTCACTACGAAGATGCACTTGAGTGTATCCGAGTTGGTTATACTTCAGTTATGTTTGATGGTTCACACCTTCCAGTTGAAGAAAAACCTTGAAAAAGCTCGTAAAGTTGTAGAATTTGCTCATGCAAATGGTGTATCAGTGGAAGCTGAAGTTGGTACTATCGGTGGTGAAGAAGACGGAATCATCGGTGATGGTGAATTGGCTCCAATCGAAGACGCTAAAGCAATGGTTGAAACTGGTATCGACTTCTTGGCAGCTGGTATCGGTAACATCCACGGTCCTTACCCAGAAAACTGGAAAGGTCTTCACCTTGATCACTTGCAAAAATTGACTGAAGCTGTTCCAGGATTCCCAATCGTATTGCACGGTGGTTCAGGTATTCCTGATGAGCAAATCCAAGAAGCTATCAAACTTGGTGTTGCGAAAGTTAACGTTAACACAGAATGCCAAATCGCATTTGCTAACGCAACTCGTAAATTTGCTCGTGACTACGAAGCAAACGAAGCAGAATACGACAAGAAAAAACTCTTCGACCCACGTAAATTCTTGGCTGACGGTGTAAAAGCTATCCAAGCATCAGTTGAAGAACGTATCGATGTATTCGGTTCAGAAGGTAAAGCATAATCTAGCTGAATAATACAGAATAGAAACCTGCCTATTGGGTGGGTTTTTTGGTGTTTTAAGGGAACTATTAAGCCAGAATATTGGATTAAAAATATCATTTTATGAGAAAAATTTTCAATTTCATAAACTTTAAGCAAACGCTTGCATTCTAGTTTTTATTGGACTATAATAGGTTGGTATAAAGCCTTCTGTAGCAATAAAATGTAGAAGGTGTAGAAAGTAAGGATTTAGAATATTTGTAGTCAAAAATACAATGTTGCTATTCCTTGCGATAGGGAGATAGATATGGCAATGATAGAAGTGGAACATCTTCAGAAAAATTTTGTGAAGACTGTTAAGGAACCGGGATTGAAGGGGGCTTTACGTTCCTTTATTCATCCTGAAAAGCAGACCTTTGAAGCGGTCAAAGATTTGACTTTTGAAGTTCCAAAAGGGCAGATTTTAGGATTTATCGGGGCAAATGGTGCTGGAAAGTCGACAACCATCAAAATGCTGACAGGGATTTTGAAACCGACATCTGGTTTTTGTCGGATTAATGGCAAGATTCCCCAGGACAATCGCCAAGATTATGTCAAGGATATTGGAGTCGTTTTCGGACAACGCACCCAGCTATGGTGGGATTTGGCTTTACAAGAGACCTACACGGTCTTGAAGGAGATTTACGATGTGCCAGACTCGCTCTTTCATAAGCGAATGGACTTTTTGAATGAAGTCTTGGATTTGAAGGACTTTATCAAGGATCCCGTGCGGACTCTTTCACTGGGGCAACGGATGCGGGCTGATATTGCGGCTTCCTTACTTCACAATCCCAAGGTTCTCTTTTTAGATGAGCCGACCATTGGTTTGGACGTTTCGGTCAAGGACAATATTCGTCGGGCTATTACTCAGATCAATCAGGAGGAAGAGACGACCATTCTCTTGACCACCCATGACTTAAGTGATATTGAGCAGCTATGTGATCGGATTTTTATGATTGATAAGGGGCAAGAGATTTTTGATGGAACGGTGAGCCAGCTCAAGGAAACATTTGGTAAGATGAAGACTCTCTCCTTTGAACTGCTACCAGGTCAAAGTCATCTCCTTTCTCACTATGAAGGCTTTTCGGATATGACAATTGATAGACAGGGGAATAGCCTCAACATTGAGTTTGATAGTTCTCGCTACCAATCAGCTGATATTATTAAGCAAACCCTGTCTGATTTGAAATCCGCGATTTGAAAATGGTGGATACAGATATCGAGGATATTATCCGCCGCTTCTACCGAAAGGAGCTCTAAGATGGTCAAATTGTGGAGACGTTATAAACCCTTTATCAATGCAGGTGTTCAGGAGTTGATTACCTATCGAGTCAACTTTATTCTCTATCGGATTGGGGATGTCATGGGGGCTTTTGTAGCCTTTTATCTCTGGAAGGCAGTCTTTGATTCCTCCCAGGAGTCTTTAATTCAGGGCTTCAGTATGGCGGATATCACCCTCTACATCATTATGAGTTTTGTGACCAATCTTCTTACTAGGTCAGATTCTTCTTTTATGATTGGGGAGGAGGTCAAGGATGGTTCCATTATCATGCGCTTACTGAGACCAGTGCATTTTGCGGCCTCTTATCTTTTCACTGAGCTTGGTTCCAAGTGGTTGATTTTTATCAGCGTTGGCCTTCCATTTTTAAGTGTCATTGTTTTGATGAAAATCGTATCTGGGCAAGGGATTGTAGAAGTGCTGGGATTAACTGTCCTTTATCTTTTTAGCTTAACGCTGGCCTATCTGATTAACTTTTTCTTTAATATTTGCTTTGGATTTTCTGCCTTTGTGTTTAAAAATCTTTGGGGTTCCAATCTCCTCAAGACTTCCATAGTGGCCTTTATGTCTGGAAGTTTGATTCCCTTGGCTTTCTTTCCAAAGGTTGTTTCAGATATTCTGTCCTTCTTGCCTTTTTCATCCTTGATTTACACTCCGGTCATGATTATCGTTGGGAAATACGATGCCAGTCAGATGATTCAGGCGCTCGCTTTGCAGTTTTTCTGGCTCTTAGTGATGGTAGGCTTGTCTCAGTTGATTTGGAAACGAGTCCAGTCATTTATCACCATTCAAGGAGGGTAGTATGAAAAAATATCAACGCATGCATCTGATTTATCAGACAATACATCAAACAGATCATGGAATACAAGGTGGATTTTGTGGTTGGAGTCCTGGGAGTCTTTCTGACTCAAGGCCTGAACCTATTGTTTCTCAATGTCATCTTTCAACATATCCCCTCGCTAGAAGGATGGTCCTTCCAAGAAATTGCCTTTATATATGGTTTTTCCTTGATTCCTAAGGGATTGGACCATCTCTTTTTTGATAATCTCTGGGCATTGGGACAACGCTTGGTGAGAAAGGGAGAGTTTGACAAGTATCTGACTCGTCCTATCAATCCTCTCTTTCACATCCTAGTTGAAACCTTTCAGATTGATGCCTTGGGCGAACTCTTGGTTGGTGGGATCCTACTAGCGACAACGGTATCTAGCATTGCTTGGACTCTTCCAAAATTCCTGATTTTCCTAGTTTGTATTCCTTTTGCTACCTTGATTTATACTTCCTTGAAAATCGCGACATCTAGTATCGCTTTTTGGACCAAACAGTCAGGCGCCATGATTTACATTTTTTATATGTTTAATGATTTTGCCAAGTATCCCATTTCCATTTACAATTCATTTCTTCGTTGGTTGATTAGCTTTATCGTGCCTTTCGCTTTTACAGCCTATTATCCTGCCAGCTATTTCTTGCAGGACAAGGATGTAATCTTTAACATCGGAGGTTTGATGTTGATTTCTATGGTTTTCTTTGTCATTTCCCTTAAACTTTGGGATAGTGGTTTAGATGCCTACGAAAGTGCGGGTTCTTAGCATAGATGTTATCAAAGCCTTGTCTCAGGACAGGCTTTCTAATAAAGATGAAAATTCCTTGACATCTGTTCTCAGAGTGCTATATTGTAAGTGTAATCGCCGATTTAGCTCATACTCTTCGAAAATCTCTTCAAACCACGTCAACGTCGCCTTGCCGTATATATGTGACTGACTTCGTCAGTTCTATCTACAACCTAAAAGCAGTGCTTTTAGCAACCTGCGGCTAGCTTCCTAGTTTGTTTTTTGATTTTCATTGAGTATTAGTTGCTAGAGCAAGACACTCATAAAGCCTAGGTTATAGGTAGATAAACGACTGAAGATTTGAAAAATTAGATATGTAGAAAAATAACCGTTAAGCCAAGTTCTTAGCGGTTTTTTATATTATTTAATAGCGCTGATATTTCATCAATGATGTTTGACTTTGTGATTTTGGTAGTGGTTCAACTTGATTCCTACTATTTTTGATTATGTGAATGTGCTTATAATGTATCCCAGTTAACTACGAATTTTTTTGACTTAACCTTATTTTTAATACGTATTAAAAAAATAAATTAATGCATATTAATTTTTTTCTTGACTTAAATTTTTTTAATTGATATACTATTTTTCAGAGAGTTAACAATTATATATAAATGCACTACTCTATTTCCTAGATAATACTTAGTAAAACTTTTTATAACAAAGGCTAGCAAAGTTAAAGTTTTCTATCTATTGGAAGTTAAATAAATATGTAAGGAATTAAAATGAAAAAAAGTACAGTATTGTCATTAACCACAGCTGCAGTTATTTTAGCAGCATATGTCCCTAATGAGGTAATCCTAGCAGATACACCTAGTTCTGAAGATTCTTTAAAAATATCTGATAAAGAAAAAGTAGTAGGTAAACAAAACGAAAACAAAGAAAAACTTGAAGATATTCATAATGCTATAGAAACTTCAAAGGATACTGAAGAGAAGAAAACAACGGTTATTGAGGAAAAAGAAGTTGTTAGTAAAGAATCTGTGAGAGATAATAAAACTAGCAATGAAGAAGAAAAAATCAAAGAAGATTCCAATCAATCCCAAGGAGATAAAGCGGACTCGTCTGCAAGTAAAGACCCAGAAAGTCCCAAAAAAGAGGATAAACTTGTCTATATTGCTGAATTTAAAGATAAAGAATCTGTAGAAAAAGCAATCAAGGAATTATCCAATCTTAAGGATACAAAAGTTTTATATACTTATGATACGGTTTTTAATGGTGTTGCAATAGAAACAACTCCAGATAATTTGGATAAGATTAAACTAATAGAAGGTATCTCATCGGTTGAACGATCACAAAAAGTCCAGCCAATGATGAATCATGCTAGAAAGGAAATTGGGAGTTGAAGAGGCAATTGATTACCTAAAGTCTATCAATGCTCCATTTGGTAAAAATTTTGATGGCCGGGGTATGGTCATTTCAAATATCGATACCGGGACAGATTATAGGCATAAGGCCATGAGGATTGATGATGATGCTAAAGGCTCAATGAGATTCAAAAAAGAAGACTTAAAAGGTACTGATAAAAATTTCTGGTTGAGTGATAAAATCCCTCATGCTTTCAATTATTATAATGGTGGTAAAATTACTGTAGAAAAAGCTGATGATGGGAGCGATTATTTTGATCCACATGGGATGCATATTGCAGGGATTCTTGCGGGAAATGATACTGAAAAAGATATTAAAAACTTTAACGGAATAGATGGAATTGCTCCTAATGCACAGATCTTCTCTTATAAAATGTACTCTGACGCAGGATCTGGCTTCGCAGGAGATGAAACAATGTTTCATGCTATTGAAGATTCGATCAAACACAATGTCGATGTTGTTTCGGTATCATCTGGCTTTACAGGAACAGGTCTTGTAGGTGAGAAATATTGGGAAGCTATTAGAGCGTTAAGAAAAGCAGGCATTCCAATGGTTGTAGCTACGGGTAACTATGCGACTTCTGCTTCAAGTTCTTCATGGGATTTAGTGGCAAATAATAATCTGAAAATGACCGACACTGGAAATGTAACACGAACTGCAGCACATGAAGATGCGATAGCAGTCGCATCTGCTAAAAATCAAACAGTTGAGTTTGATAAAGTTAACATAGGTGGAGAAAATTTTAAATACAGAAATATAGGGGCCTTTTTCGATAAGAATAAAATCACAACAAATGAAGATGGATCAAAAGCTCCTAGTAAAGTAAAATTTGTATATATAGGCAAGGGTCAAGACCAAGATTTGATAGGTTTGGATCTTAAGGGCAAAATTGCAGTAATGGATAGAATTTATACAAAGGATTTAAAAAATTCTTTTAAAAGAGCTACGGATAAGGGCGCACGTGGCATTATGGTTGTAAATACTGTAAATTACTACAATAGAGATAATTGGACAGAGCTTCCAGCTATGGGATATGAGGAGGATGAAGGAACTACTAGTCAAGTATTTTCAATTTCAGGAGATGATGGTGTAAAGTTATGGAACATGATTAACCCTGATAAAAAAACTGAAGTTAAAAGAAATAGTAAGGAAGATTTCAAGATAAATTGGATCAATACTATCCAATTGATATGGCAAGCTATAATTCTAATAAACCGAATGTAGGTGACGAAAAAGAGATTGACTTTAAGTTTGCACCTGACACAGATAAAGAACTCTATAAAGAAGATATCATAGTTCCAGCAGGATCCACATCTTGGGGACCGAGAACAGATTTGCTTTTAAAGCCTGATGTCTCAGCACCAGGTAAAAATATTAAATCTACTCTCAATGTCATTAATGGGAAATCAACTTATGGTTATATGTCAGGGACTAGTATGGCAACTCCAATCGTGGCAGCTTCTACTGTTTTGATTAGACCAAAGTTAAAGGAAATGCTTGAAAGACCTGCCTTGAAAAAAATCTTAAGGGAGATGACAAAAATAGACCTTACAAGTCTTACAAAAAATTGCCCTACAAAAATACTGCACGGCCTATGATGGACGCAACTTCTTGGAAAAGAAAAAAAGTCAATACTTTGCATCACCTAGACAACAGGGAGCAGGGCTAATTAATGTTGCCAATGCTTTGAGAAATGAAGTCGTAGCGACTTTCAAAAACAAGGATTCTAAAGGTTTGGTAAATTCTTATGGTTCGATTTCTCTTAAAGAAATAAAAGGAGATAAAAAATACTTTACAATTAAGCTTCATAATACATCAAACAGACCTTTAACCTTTAAAGTTTCAGCATCAGCGATAACTACAGATTCTCTAACTGACAGACTAAAACTGGATGAAACATACAAAGATGAAAAATCTCCAGATGGTAAGCAAATTGTTCCAGAAATCCATCCAGAAAAAATCAAAGGAGCAAATATCACATTTGAGCATGACACCTTCACTATAAGCCCAAATTCTAGCTTTGATTTAAATGCGGTTCTAAACGTTGGAGAGGCTAAAAACAAAAATAAATTTGTAGAATCATTTATTCATTTTGAATCAGTGGAAGAAATGGAAGCTCTGAACTCCAACGGGAAGAAAATAAATTTCCAACCATCTTTATCGATGCCTCTAATGGGATTTGCTGGGGATTGGAATAAGGAACCAATCCTTGATAAATGGGCCTGGGAAGAGGGTTCAAAATCAAAAACAATGGAAGGTTATGATGATGATGGTAAACCAAAAATTCCAGGAACCTTAAATAAGGGAATTGGTGGAGAGCATGGTATAGATAAATTTAATCCAGCAGGAGTTATACAAAATAGAAAAGATAAAAATACAACATCTCTAGATCAAAATCCAGAATTATTTGCTTCAATAACGAAGGGATCAACGCACCATCATCAAGTGGTTCTAATATTGCTAAAATTTATCCTTTAGATTCAAATGGAAATCCTCAAGATGCTCAACTTGAGAGAGGATTAACACCTTCTCCACTTGTATTAAGAAGTGCAGAAGAAGGATTGATTTCAATAGTAAATACAAATAAAGAGGGAGAAAAATCAAAGAGACTTAAAAAGTCATTTCGAGAGAACACTTTATTAAAGGAATTTTAAACTCTAAGAGAAATGATGCAAAGGGAATCAAATCTTCTAAACTAAAAGTTTGGGGTGACTTGAAGTGGGATGGACTCATCTATAACCCTAGAGGTAGAGAAGAAAATGCACCAGAGAGTAAGGATAACCAAGATCCTGCTACTAAGATAAGAGGTCAATTTGAACCGATTGCGGAAGGTCAATATTTCTATAAATTTAAATATAGATTAACTAAAGATTATCCATGGCAGGTTTCCTATATTCCAGTAAAAATTGATAACACAGCCCCTAAGATTGTTTCGGTTGATTTTTCAAATCCTGAAAAAATTAAGTTGATTACAAAGGATACTTATCATAAGGTAAAAGATCAGTATAAGAATGAAACGCTATTTGCGAGAGATCAAAAAAAGAACATCCTGAAAAAAATTTGATGAGATTGCAAACGAAGTTTGGTATGCTGGCGCCGCTCTTGTTAATGAAGACGGAGAGGTTGAGAAAAATCTTGAAGTAACTTATGCAGGTGAGGGTCAAGGAAGAAATAGGAAACTTGACAAAGACGGAAATACCATTTATGAAATTAATGGTGCGGGAGATTTAAGAGGAAAAATCATTGAAGTCATTGCATTAGATGGATCTAGCAATTTTACAAAGATTCATAGAATTAAATTTGCTGATCATGCTGATGAAAAGGGGATGATTTCCTATTATCTAGTAGATCCTGATCAAGATTCATCTAAATACCAAAAGCTTGGCGAGATTTCCGAATCTAAATTTAAAAATTTAGAAAATAGAAAAGAGGATAGTCTTAAAAAAGATACAACTGAAGTAGAACATCATCAAGACAATGAAGAGTCTATCGAAGAAAAATCTAGCTTGACTATTCATAAAACTATTTCAACAATTAGAGAGTTTGAAAGTAAAGACTTGAAGAAACTCATTAAAAAGAAATTTAGAGAAGTTGATGACTTTACAAGTGAAACTGGTAAGAGAACAGAAGAATACGATTATAAATACGATGATAAGGGAAATATCATTGCTTATGACGATGGTAGTGCCTTAGAATATGAAACTGAAAAACTTGACGAAATAAAATCAAAAATTTATGGTGTTCTAAGCCCATCTAAAGATGGACACTTTGAAATTCTTGGAAAGATAAGTAATGTTTCTAAAAATGCCAAGGTATATTATGGTAATAACTATAAATCGATAGAAATCAAAACGACCAAGTATGATTCCCACTCAAAAACGATGACATTTGATTTATACGCTAATATTAATGATATTGTGGATGGATTAGCTTTTTCAGGAGATATGAGATTCTTTGTGAAAGATGATGATCAGATAAAAGCTGAAACGAAGATTAGAATGCCTGAAAAAAATAAGGAAACTAAGACAGAATATCCGTATGCATCAAGTTATGGGAATGTAATAGAATTAGGAGAAGGAGATCTTTCAAAAAACAAACCAAACAATTTAACGGACATGGAATCTGGTAAAATCTATTCTGATTCAGAAAAACAACAATATCTGTTAAAAGATAACATTATTCTAAGAAAAGGCTATGCACTAAAAGTGACTACCTATAATCCTGGAAAAACGGATATGTTAGAAGGAAATGGAGTCTATAGCAAGGAAGATATAGCAAAAATACAAAAGGCCAATCCTAATCTAAGAGCCTTATCAGAAAAAATAATTTATGCTGATAGTAGAAATGTTGAAGATGGAAGAAGTACTCAATCCGTATTAATGTCGGCTTTGGACGGCTTTAACATTGTAAGATATCAAGTGTTTACCTTTAAAATGAACGATAAAGGGGAGGCAATCGATAAAGATGGAAATCTTGTAACAGATCCTTCTAAACTGGTATTATTTGGTAAGGATGGTAAAGAGTACACTGGAGAGGATAAGTCCAATGTAGAGGCTATAAAAGAAGATGGCTCTACGTTATTTATTGATGCAAAACCAGTAAACCTTTCAATGGACAAGAACTACTTTAATCCATCTAAATATAATAAAATTTATGTACGAAATCCAGAATTCTATTTAAGAGGTAAGATTTCTGATAAGGGTGGTTTCAACTGGGAGTTGCGAGTTAATGAATCGGTTGTAGATAATTATTTAATCTACGGAGATTTACACATTGATAACACTAGAGATTTTAACATTAAGCTTAATGTTAAAGACGGTGACATCATGGACTGGGGAATGAAAGACTATAAAGCAAACGGATTCCCAGATAAGGTAACAGATATGGATGGAAATGTTTATCTTAAAACTGGCTATAGCGATTTGAATGCGAAAGCGGTTGGAGTACACTATCAATTTTTATATGATAATGTTAAACCAGAAGTAAACATTGATCCTAAGGGAAATACTAGTATTGAATATGCTGACGGAAAATCTGTAGTCTTTAATATCAATGATAAAAGAAATAATGGATTCGATGGTGAGATTCAAGACAAACATATTTATGTAAATGGAAAAGAATACAAATCATTTGATGATATTAAACAACTAACAGATAAGACACTAAACATTAAGATTGTTGTAAAAGATTTTGCAAGAAATACAACCGTAAAAGAATTCATTTTAAACAAAGATACGGGAGAGGTGAGCGAATTAAAACCTCATACGGTGACTGTGACCATTCAAAATGGAAAAGAAATGAGTTCAACGATAGTGTCGGAAGAAGATTTTATTTTACCTGTCTATAAGGGAGAATTAGAAAAAGGATATCAATTTGATGGCTGGGAAATTTCTGGTGTCGAAGGGAAAAAAGATGCTGGTTATATTATTAATCTATCAAAAGATACCCTTATAAAAACCTGTATTCAAGAAAAATAGAGGAGAAAAAAAGGAGGAGGAAAAATAAACCTACTTTTTGATGTATCCAAAAAAAGAAAGATAAGGTGCAAGCAAATCATAGTCAATTAGATGAAAATTACAAAAAGGAGGATTTACAAAGAGAAAATCATTCACACAAATCTGATTCAACTAAGGATGTCACAGCTACAGTTCCTGTACAAGTAAATTATAGTCAATTAGATGAAAGTCAAAGATCTGATTCAACTGAGGATGTCAAAGTTACAGTTCCTGATGAAAATGATAAAAACTTTGAAAATAAGAAGGAAGTTTATCTTAATGAACCAGAGAACATAGATAATAAACATACCAATATTGATAGTAAATCAACTACTAACAATGATAGGTTACCAAAAACCGGAACAGTTAGCGAAGGCTTTACGTCATTGGTTGCCGGAATAATGTTTACCTTAGGTGCATTTCTTGGATTAAAGAAAAAAGATCAAGATTAAGACAAAAGCTATAGAAAAATGGTTTGTGTACTGAGATAGTATAATGATGAAACCGTTTTGTGAAAATAGCTATTTATAACTCAATTATTTAGTTTACTTTACTATTGATACCCTTTTTGGATTTATTAATGGATTTAGTTTCTATAACTAATAAATTGATTGAAAGGGTTAGTATTGACAATATTGGTCACATTGATTAGAAAATAGAGTCTATCAAAATTTAAAGGCTAATAGAGGTGATGAGACAATTTCAAGGAATTAAGTAGCGTTTGGTTGCTTAATTCCTTTTTATTTGGAAGGAAGTTTTTCACCTGCTTCCTTATTTATCGCTATTATTCAACCACTTAGACCGATATAGCGACCAGATAGGCAAAAGAACTTGTTCTTGAAACTGCCCTCTGCTATAATGATTTTTGTAAGGGACGTGAGGGGGTGCAGTATTAGACAACTAAAGTTCCTAAAAAAGAAATTGGAGATAAACAAATGAAAAAATTATTGGGGCTTGTATTTTTACTAGCAGCAGCGACAGTAGTGTATTTTGGTTCTGTTGGCTGGCCAACTTTGGACATTAACCTCTGGTCATTGATTCCGGTAGGCTTGTTCCTCTTTTTCACTCTAGAGAATCTTTTGAAAAAGGATTACAAGGCTAGTCTCATGTGTTTAATTATTGCTTTTATCATTGCAAATGCAATTTTGGACCTGTTGCCAATTTCAAGTGGCTTGGTGATTGGAGCAGGTGTGCTGGCTTGTGTAGGTATTGGTTATCTCTTTCCTGATAAAGAAGGAAAATAAGATTGAAAAAAGATAAAGAAAAACACTTCAATCACTGTATTTCAGCTTGATTGAGGTGTTTTAGATTTAGTTTTTTTATTTATGAGCCATCAATTCAACAATCATCTCGATATACATGACAAGGGTCAATAAGAATCCTGCACGCCAGAAGAATTTGATGAATTTAGGATAGTAAAAGCTGCGTTTTTTCAGAAGGAAGAAAAAAACGAGAATAATGGCTAGGACTGAGAGGGCTAGCCCCAGTCTAGGGAGGAAATTATGGGTAAAGGTTTTAGCTGTGATCAGGTAATACTCAAATACCAAGACTGGAAAGGCTAAATCTGCAAAGTTTCGTCCTAGTTTTTTTAATCTAAAAAGTTTGGTTATGATAATGCAGACTACTAAGGTCAGTATCAATAATAAAAATAGATGCTAATTTCATTAAAAATCATACCCATATTGTATCATAAAAAATGGCTAATGGAAACGAGAAACAGAGGAATTTAAAGGAAAGTCAGGCTTTTGAGATTGTGGATGTTTTTTGTTATAATGAAAGTTATGAAATCTTATAACACCTTGAATGATTATTATCGAAAAACTCTTTGGAGAAAAAGACCTTTAAAGTCCCTATTGACGCAGGATTTGACTGTCCCAATCGTGATGGGACTGTGGCTCATGGAGGCTGTACTTTTTGTACGGTTTCAGGTTCTGGAGATGCTATCGTAGCACCGGATGCGCCTATCCGAGAGCAATTTTATAAGGAAATTGACTTTATGCACCGCAAGTGGCCAGATGTTCAGAAGTATCTGGTTTATTTTCAAAATTTTACCAACACCCATGAAAAGGTGGAAGTCATTCGAGAACGCTATGAGCAGGCTATCAACGAGCCAGGTGTAGTAGGAATCAATATCGGAACACGGCCAGACTGTTTACCAGACGAAACTATCGAATATTTGGCTGAATTATCGGAGCGCATGCATGTGACGGTAGAGTTGGGCTTGCAGACCACTTATGAAACAACCTCTGATTTGATTAACCGTGCCCATTCTTATGAATTGTACGTGGAGACGGTCAAGCGTTTGAGGAAATATCCCAAGATTGAGATTGTTTCCCATTTGATTAACGGACTTCCTGGTGAAACCCATGAGATGATGATTGAAAATGTCCGCCGCTGTGTTACGGATAACGATATTCAAGGAATTAAACTGCATTTGCTTCACCTGATGACCAATACACGTATGCAGCGGGATTACCATGAGGGACGTTTGCAATTGATGAGCCAGGACGAATATGTTAAGGTTATCTGTGACCAATTGGAAATCATTCCCAAGCATATCGTCATTCATCGAATCACAGGAGATGCACCTAGAGATATGCTGATTGGTCCTATGTGGAGCCTCAATAAATGGGAAGTTCTCAACAGCATTGAGATGGAGATGCGACTTCGTGGAAGCGTTCAGGGATGCAAGGCTGTAAAACAGGAGTTTTGATATGAAAAGACCACTTGAGATGGCACATGATTTTTTGGCTGAGGTAGTGACAAAAGAGGATATCGTAGTAGATGCGACCATGGGAAATGGTCATGATACCCTTTTTCTAGCCAAGCTAGCCAAGCAAGTCTATGCCTTTGATATTCAGGATCAAGCCTTGGAAAAGACGCAAGAACGTTTGGACCAGGCTGGAATGACCAATGCCCAGTTAATCTTGCAAGGTCATGAGACACTGGCCCAGTTTGTGACAGAAGCCAAGGCAGGGATTTTCAATCTGGGCTATCTGCCGTCAGCTGATAAGTCTGTTATCACCCGACCTCAGACAACGATTGAAGCATTAGAAAAGCTGTGTGGTTTACTTGTCAAAGGTGGACGAATCGCCATCATGATTTACTATGGTCATGAAGGAGGCGACCTCGAGAAAGATGCTGTCTTGGATTTTGTCAGTCAGTTGAACCAACAAGAGTACACAGCTGCCATTTACCGAACTTTAAACCAAGTCAACAACCCGCCATTTTTAGTGATGATTGAAAAATTAGAGAGATATAGACATGGATAAACAATACCTACGTGAAAAGCTGGATGCCATGCGCCAGAATTTTGTTGAATCAACCCACCACGAACGAGCGGTGGGTGTGTTAGACCAAGCACACATGAGCAAAAAAATGCTTAAAATCAAGAAAAAATTAGTTGCTCTTGAAATGGAACGGTGCCAGAGAAAAATTGAGCACAAAGACTGTTCCAAGATTGACCAAAAAATCAAAGAGCAGAAGGAGATTTTTGAATCTTGTTGTAAAAAAGATTAAGGAGGTTGTGCGTGGAATTACTGATTTACCTCATCCTATTTACTGGTCTTGATTGTCTCAAGTACAACCAATAAGCTCCTGCCCTTTTTGCCTCTCCCTTTGGTGCAAATTCTTTTGGGAATTGTGATTGGTCTCTTTTTACCCAATACCGACTTTCACCTCAATACAGAGTTGTTTTTGGCGCTGGTTATCGGGCCCTTGCTTTTCCGAGAGTCGGAGGAAGCAGATATTACGGCTATTTTAAAACACTGGCGAATCATTGTCTATCTCATATTTCCAGTGATTTTTATCTCTACCTTGAGTTTGGGTGGCTTGGCCCATCTTCTTTGGCTCAGCCTTCCCTTGGCGGCTTGTTTGGCTGTTGGGGCGGCCCTTGGCCCTACGGACTTGGTTGCTTTTGCCTCTCTTTCGGAGCGTTTTAGCTTTCCTAAGCGCGTGTCCAATATCCTTAAGGGTGAAGGACTCTTGAATGATGCTTCTGGTTTGGTGGCCTTTCAGGTAGCTTTGACAGCTTGGACAACTGGAGCTTTTTCTCTTGGGCAAGCTAGCAGTTCGCTCATCTTTTCAATCCTAGGTGGTTTTTTAATTGGCTTTTTAACAGCTATGACCAACCGTTTCCTCCATAGCTTCTTGCTAAGTGTGCGAGCAACGGATATTGCCAGCGAACTTTTATTAGAATTGAGTTTGCCTCTTGTGACCTTCTTTCTGGCAGAAGAAGTCCACGTTTCAGGGATTATTGCCGTCGTAGTTGCTGGGATTTTAAAGGCAAGCCGTTTTAAGAAGATTACGCTACTTGAAGCCCAAGTGGATACGGTGACCGAGACGGTTTGGCATACAGTGAACTTTATGCTCAACGGTTCTGTCTTTGTGATTTTAGGGATGGAGTTGGAAATGATAGCAGAACCTATCTTGACCAATCCAATCTACAATCCTCTGCTCTTGCTGGGATCTCTTGTCGCCCTGACCTTTGTCCTCTTTGCTGTTCGTTTTGTCATGATTTATGGCTATTATGCCTATAGGACTAGACGTCTCAAGAAAAAGCTAAATAAGTATATGAAGGACATGCTTCTTTTGACCTTTTCAGGTGTCAAGGGAACGGTGTCGATTGCTACGATCCTTCTGATACCAAGTAATCTAGAGCAGGAGTATCCTCTCTTGCTATTCCTTGTCGCAGGTGTGACGCTTGTAAGCTTTTTAACAGGTCTCTTGGTCTTGCCTCATCTTTCTGATGAACAGGAAGAAAGCAAGGACCATCTCATGCATATCGCTATTTTGAATGAGGTAACGCTAGAGTTGGAAAAAGAGTTGGAAGACACCAGAAATAAACTTCCTCTCTATGCGGCTATTGACAATTATCATGGACGTATTGAAAATCTGATCCTGAGTCAAGAAAATAAGGGGGCTCAAGAAGACTGGGAGGCCTTGAAGCTTCTTATCCTCAGTATTGAAAGTGATGGTTTAGAACAAGCCTACGAAGAAGGCAAGATGAGTGAGCGTGCTTATCGAGTCTACCAACGTTATTTGAAAAGCATGGAACAAAGTATCAATCGCAAGTTTGCTTCACGATTGACCTATTATTTCCTTGTTTCCTTGCGGATTTTACGTTTTCTCCTCCACGAAGTCTTTACCTTAGGAAAGACCTTCCGCAGTTGGAAAAATGAGGAATCACAGAAACTCAGAGCCCTTGACTATGACCAAATTGCAGAGCTCTATCTAGAAAATACAGAGATGATTATCGAAAGTTTGGAGAACCTAAAAGGGGTTTATAAGAGCTCCTTGATTAGCTTCATGCAGGATTCTCGTCTCAGAGAAACAGCTATTATTACCAGTGGTGCCTTTGTCGAACGGGTTATCAATCGTGTTAAACCTAATAATATTGATGAGATGCTAAGAGGCTATTACCTAGAGCGCAAGTTGATTTTTGAATATGAAGAAAAAAACGGTTAATTACGACCAAGTATGCCAAGAAATTGCGACAAAATGTGAATAACTTAGAGAACTATTCCTTGAAGGAAGCTGCCAATACTCTGCCTTATGATATGATGGAATTGGTAAGAAGAAATTAATCAAGATGATAAGTGAAGGAGTATGACATGAAGAAGTGGTGGAAAGAGCTGATAGACAAGCCTTTATTAAAAGCCTTTTTGCATTATTATCAAGCATCAGATAGTGAGTTGACCAGTGTCGCAGTAGCCTACTATTGGTTGATTTCGATTTTTCCCCTGCTTTTGGTGGTGGTCAATATCCTCCCTTATTTTCAAATTCCAGTTTCCAATTTTTTAAAGGTTGTCAATGGATTCTTGCCGGATACCATGTATGATGTGGTCGCAAAGATTATTACAGAAGTGCTGACCCAACCTTCAACGGGTTTATTGAGTTTTGCGGTTTTGTCAGCCCTCTGGACCTTTTCAAAATCCATGAATTTCCTACAGAAAGCCTTTAATAAAGCTTACGGAGTAGCTAAAAATCGTGGACTGATTTCCCATCAGCTTATGAGTTTGTTTGTCAGTTTTGGTCTGCAGATTCTCTTTGCGTTAGCTCTTTTTCTGAGTGTCTTTGGTCGCATGCTTCTCAACCTTATCAAAAGCTACTGGAAATCAGATAATCCTCTCTTTGATTATCTGCAAGACCCTAACAGGCCCCTTGGTTTATGCCCTGATTTTTTTGCTATCTTGGTCATGCTTTTATTATTTCCTGCCCTAATGTCAAGATCCGACGGATTCGACATGTATTGCCAGGTAGTGCCTTTGTCTTGTTGACTCTGGTTTTCCTACTCAATATCTTTTCAGTCTATGTTAACAACTATGTCAATCACCTAGTGGACGTGCGTTTTTTCAGTTCCATTGTCGTGGTGGTCATGATGTTCTGGTTTATTCTCATCGCTAAGATTTTAATTGTCGGTGCGGTTATCAATGCCAGTGTTCAGAGTTTGAAAGATAAGAGCTTGAGAACAGACTAATTCTTTATCCATAACAAAACGCATACTATCAAGGTTTTATAATGCCTGATAATATGCGTTTTTTGATTATATAAATTAATAGATAAACATGGCATCGCCAAAACTAAAGAAGCGGTAGTGTTCTTGAATGGCATGGTGATAAGCGTCTAAGACTAATTCACGGCCTGCAAAAGCAGAAACCAACATGACCAGAGTTGATTTTGGCAGGTGGAAGTTGGTTGAAAAGGCATCTACAACCTTCCATTCATAGCCAGGTTTGATAAAGATATTGGTCCAGCCAGAATCTGCTTGGATTTGCCCATCAAATTTGGAACCAATAGTCTCCAAGGTGCGGATAGAAGTGGTTCCGACAGCGATGACACGGCCTCCATTTTCCTTGACAGATCGAAGAGTGGCAGCCGCTTCCTCAGAAAGTTGGTAAAATTCTGAGTGCATTTCGTGTTCGTCCAAATTGTCCACAGAGACAGGTCTAAATGTTCCGAGTCCGACATGAAGAGTCAGATAGACTAGATGAACACCCTTAGCTTGGATTTCTGCCAGCAGTTCTTTGGTGAAGTGAAGACCAGCAGTAGGTGCAGCAGCAGAGCCACTTTCCTTGGCATAGACAGTTTGATAGCGTTCACGGTCATCCAATTTTTCGTGGATATAAGGTGGCAGAGGCATTTCTCCCAGACTTTCCAAGACTTCTAGGAAAATTCCTTGGTATTCAAAGCGGACAATGCGGCCTCCGTGAGTCAATTCTTCCGTAACGACAGCGCTGAGGCGACCATCACCAAAGCTGACACGAGTACCGACCTTAAGGCGTTTGGCAGGTTTAGCCAGAACTTCCCACTCATCTCCAGCCGTATTTTTGAGCAGGAGAAGTTCCACATGACCTCCAGTTTCTTCCTTTTGACCATAGAGGCGGGCAGGGAGAACGCGGGTGTCGTTCATGACAAGGGCATCACCAGGTTCCAGCATATCAATAATAGAGTGGAAGTGTTTGTCCTGCATTTCTCCCGTCTCACGGTTGACGATGAGGAGTTTAGAGGCATCCCGTTTTTCAAGAGGCGTTTGGGCAATCAATTCCTCAGGTAAGTGGAAATCAAAATCAGCTGTATTCATATATCTGTTCATTCTTTCTAAGTTCTAATCTTATCCATTATAACATGTTTCAAGTATAGTCGCTCTTTTTTTGAAAATTAAATCGTTTTCACTTGACAAAAATTGGTCTATACCATATAATAAATATAGATGGAAACGGAGGATGAAAAGATGAAAGTTATTAAAGTTGAAAACCAAGTTGAAGGTGGAAAAGTAGCTTTTGAGATTTTGAAGGAAATTGGCAAATGGAGCTCAAACCCTAGGACTTGCAACAGGAAGCAGCCCACTTGAATTTTACAAGGAAATTGTTGAGAGTGACCTTGATTTTTCAAATCTAACCAGTGTCAACCTTGATGAGTATGTAGGCCTTGATGGCGACAATCCTCAGTCTTACCGTCACTTCATGCAAGAAAACTTGTTCAACCAAAAACCATTTAAAGAAAGTTTCTTGCCTCGTGGGGTTAAGGATCATGCTGAAGCTGAAGTTGAACGCTACAACCAAATTTTGGCTGACCATCCAGTTGATCTCCAAATCTTGGGAATTGGTCGTAATGGACATATCGGATTTAATGAACCTGGTACTCCTTTTGACAGTCAAACGCATCTAGTCGAACTGGACCAGTCTACTATTGAAGCCAATGCGCGCTTTTTTGACAAGATTGAAGATGTCCCAACCCAAGCCATTTCAATGGGGATTAAAAACATCTTGGATGCTAAGTCAATTCTTCTCTTTGCTTACGGTGCATCAAAAGCAGAAGCCATTGCCGGAACAGTGTCTGGACCAGTAACTGAGAATCTACCAGCAAGTAGCCTCCAAAATCACCCTGATGTGACCATCATTGCAGATGCTGAAGCGCTTAGCTTACTTGAAAAATAAAAAAGCAAAGCCCTTCAGTTTTTTCTATTTAATGCTTTCAAGACCTGTATAAATGGAAGAAAAAATCAAAATTAAACCGCATTTTTTCTTGACAATTATTCCTTTTACGTGTAAAATAGAATAGATCTTGAACTTGAAGGGAGTGAAAAAAATGTCTAAAACAGTAGTACGTAAGAATGAATCTCTTGACGACGCACTTCGTCGTTTCAAACGTGCGGTTACTAAAGCTGGTACTCTTCAAGAAACACGCAAACGTGAATTCTATGAAAAACCTTCTGTAAAACGTAAACGTAAATCAGAAGCAGCTCGTAAACGTAAAAAATTCTAATTAGAAATGAAAGGCTGGAGAAATCTAGTCTTTTTTCTTTTAATACTCTTCGAAAATCTCTTCAAACCTCGTCAACGTCGCCTTGCCGTATGTGTAGGATACTGACTACGTCAGTTCCATCTACAACCTCAAAACAGTGCTTTGAGCTGACTTCGTCAGTCTTATCTGCTACCTCAAAACAGTGTTTTGAGCAACCTACGGCTAGTTTCCTAGTTTGCTCTTTGATTTTCATTGAGTATAAATAAATACTCCAAAGCCTGCAAAAATCTGAAATATCCTCCTACAATTTGATATAATAGTAAAAAGAACTCGATTGAAGGAGGAAATGATGGCAGTTTTAGTGAAAGATGTGATTGAAAAGCTTAGACTAGACATTGTCTATGGCGAGCCAGAATTACTTGAAAAGGAAATCAATACAGCGGATATTACGCGACCTGGTCTTGAAATGACAGGTTATTTTGACTACTACACACCAGAGCGGATCCAACTTTTGGGAATGAAGGAGTGGTCCTATCTTGTTTCGATGTCTTCTCACAACCGTTACCAAGTCTTGAAAAAAATGTTTCTACCTGAGACACCAGCGGTCATTGTTGCCCGTGGTTTGGTGGTTCCAGAGGAGATGTTAAAGGCTGCTAGAGAATGTAAGATTGCTATTTTAACCAGCCGTACAGCTACTAGTCGTTTGTCTGGAGAGTTATCTAGTTATCTGGATTCTCGTTTGGCAGAACGGACCAGTGTGCACGGTGTCTTAATGGATATCTATGGAATGGGTGTCTTGATTCAGGGCGATAGTGGAATCGGTAAGAGTGAGACCGGTCTAGAGCTTGTCAAACGTGGTCACCGCTTGGTAGCTGATGACCGGGTCGATATCTTTGCCAAGGACGAGATTACTCTTTGGGGTGAACCGGCTGAAATCTTGAGACACCTGATTGAAATTCGTGGGGTTGGGATTATCGATGTCATGAGCCTCTACGGTGCCAGTGCTGTCAAGGACTCTTCACAAGTCCAGCTGGCTGTTTATTTGGAAAATTACGATACACATAAGACTTTTGATCGTCTTGGAAACAATGCAGAGGAAATAGAAATTTCTGGCGTAGCCATTCCTCGTATTCGTATTCCAGTTAAAACAGGTCGTAATATCTCTGTCGTGATTGAGGCTGCTGCCATGAACTATCGTGCCAAGGAAATGGGCTTTGATGCGACGCGTTTGTTCGAAGAACGCTTGACAAATCTCATTGCTCAAAACGAGGTGCCTAATGCTTGATCCAATTGCTATTCATCTAGGTCCTCTAGCTATTCGTTGGTATGCCTTATGTATTGTGACAGGTTTGATTCTTGCGGTTTATTTGACCATGAAAGAAGCGCCTAGAAAGAAGATTATACCAGACGATATTTTAGATTTTTATCTTGATAGCCTTTCCCTTGGCTATTTTAGGAGCTCGTCTCTACTATGTCATTTTCCGTTTTGATTACTATAGTCAGAATTTGGGAGAGATTTTTGCCATTTGGAATGGTGGTTTGGCCATTTACGGTGGTTTGATAACTGGGGCTCTTGTGCTCTATATCTTTGCTGATCGTAAACTTATCAATACTTGGGATTTTCTCGATATTGCGGCGCCTAGCGTCATGATTGCCCAAAGTTTGGGGCGCTGGGGAAATTTCTTTAACCAAGAAGCCTATGGTGCAGCAGTGGATAATCTGGATTATCTACCTGGCTTCATCCGTGACCAGATGTATATTGATGGGAGCTACCGTCAACCGACCTTCCTTTATGAGTCCCTATGGAATCTACTTGGATTTGCCTTGATTTTGATATTCAGACGAAAATGGAAGAGTCTCAGACGAGGCCATATTACTGCTTTCTACTTGATTTGGTATGGTTTCGGTCGTATGATCATCGAAGGCATGCGGACAGATAGCCTCATGTTCTTTGGTCTTCGAGTGTCCCAATGGCTATCAGTTGTCCTTATCGGTCTCGGTATTTTTATCATTCTATATCAAAATCGAAAGAAGGCCCCTTACTATATTACAGAGGAGGAAAACTAAATGTTAGAAGTTGCATATATTCTTGTAGCCTTTGCTTTGATTGTCTTTTTAGTCTATCTAATCATTACTGTACAAAAGCTTGGCCGTGTTATCGATGAAACAGAGAAGACGATTAAAACCTTGACTTCAGATGTGGATGTGACCTTGCATCAAACCAATGAATTGCTGGCTAAGGTCAATGTCTTGGCAGATGATATCAATGTCAAGGTGGCAACGATTGATCCGCTCTTTAATGCTGTTGCAGATTTATCTCTATCTGTTTCAGACCTCAATGACCATGCGCGTGTCTTGAGCAAGAAAGCTTCATCAGCTGGTTCAAAAATACTCAAAACTGGTGCAAGTTTGTCAGCTCTTCGTCTTGCAAGTAAATTTTTCAAAAAATAAAAAAGGAGAATCCTTATGGGTAAACTATCCTCAATCCTTTTAGGAACCGTTTCAGGTGCAGCTCTTGCCTTGTTTTTAACAAGCGACAAGGGCAAACAAGTTTGCAGTCAGGCTCAAGATTTTCTAGATGATTTGAGAGAAGATCCGGAGTATGCCAAGGAGCAAGTCTGTGAAAAACTGACAGAAGTTAAGGAGCAGGCTACAGATTTTGTTCTGAAAACCAAAGAACAGGTTGAGTCAGGTGAAATCACTGTGGACAGTGTCCTTGCTCAAGCCAAATCATGTGCTCGTCAAGCGACAGAAGCATCAAAAAATCAATTCAATAATCTCAAGGAGCAATGGCAAGAAAAGGCTGAAACTTTTGATGAATCAGAAGAGATTGTGATTGATATAAAAGAAGAAAAAATCTAGATTTGACAGAGTTGGATAAAAATCCAATAGTAGTTGTAAATCTAGTAAATTGTATAAGATAAAACGCATAGTATCAAGGTTTTCAAGTCCTGATATTATGCGTTTTTTGATTTTGAAAACTTTTTGACAAACCTTTTTTAAAACACATGAGTGTTATGATTTTTTATGGTATAATGGCAGTGTTGAAAGTAAAATATTTACATTTTTTTATATTTTACTGATATTTTAGTAATATTAAGCGATCTATTTTTTATATGATTAGAAATCAATGTAGTAGCTTATAATCAAGTAGAGGAAAGGTTCTAAAATTTTAGGCAAGAAATGATCTAGTATTCTGTCAAGGCAAAATATTAGAACCCTCTATTTTGTAAAAAATAGCTAGAAAGAAAGTTTGTAAAATGAAAGATATTTTTAATAAACGTCAACGTTTTTCGATTCGAAAGTTTTCTGTTGGAGTGGCTTCTGTATTAATAGGAATTGCCTTGTTTACACCATCTCAGGGAGTACTTGCTTCTACGGAAAATTCTCTACCTTCTGTGGAGAAAAGAGAAGCAGTGCAACCTGTACCAGATAATCAAAATAATCCTTCTTCTGAGTTAGACACCAGAGATGTTCCAATAGGATCTACAAGGACTACAGAACCCGTCAGATCTGGGGATAAGGAAAATAACAGCTTGACCACAAGGGATTTCGTGGCGGGTGAAGACAGATCAAGCACTCCAGCGGTGAGAGCAGCATCAAATCCTTCCGAGGTTAAAAAGTATGAATTAACTGATGAGTATGCTAAACAAATAAAAGCTGGAATCATTGCTTCAGAAGGCAATAAAATTGATAGCTTGTTAGTTAATGGTCCTACTTTAACTCCTGAAGGCTTTACAGATAATGATTACTTAAAAGATAAAGATGAAGTTTACATTTATGAAAAAAATGGGAAAAAGTATGTAGGATACAATAGTCATCCGATGTTAGAGGATACTGATGGGGATGGCATTATTGATAGTAAAGAAAAGCCAGATGAAAAATTAAAATGGAATGTCAGTGAGCGCGATATGATTATGTTCATGGAATTGTCCTACCGTGATGATAATTATATTGATAGAGTGCTGAATCATAAGAAACCCTTAACAGAATCAGAGTTATATAAAAAGAATGGTGACAGTAAACCACGTTACGAATATATGATGATGAATAAGGAATTGGGACCTTATTGGGAAAGGAAGAAAAGTTATCATACATCTAGCGGACTAGATGCTGTCTTGTATGAAACTAAGAGTGATTTCTCATATTTACCAAATGGGACTGCACAAGTGTTAGCCTTTCGTGGAACAAGTGATGTGAAAGATATTAAAGCAGATATCACTCTGGGAACAGGAAGAAATCCTCAACAGGGGATAGATGCAGAAAATATCATGCGCGAACTAGCTAAAGATAAGAGTATTACCAATCTTTATTTAACAGGTCATTCTTTAGGAGGATATTTAGTACAACGGGCAATGGTTGAAGCCTATGAGTTGGCATATTCTGACAGCAGAGTCATGTCTCCTAAAGAACAGTTGGCTTATAGAAACTTTTATAATAATGTATTAAAAAAAGGAACAACATTTAATGCCCCAAAAGTAGTGACAAGTTTGGTTTCTGGTCGTGACTTTTGGCAGAAAGGTTTAGATAGCAAAAAAATAGCTAAGTCTGGTAAAATGACTCATTATATTGTTGATAATGATTCGACGATAAGAAAAGGTGTCAGCAATGATAGTGATGTTGTTATAAATGTTGGACGGACAAGCGGAGGTCATAGTTCACGTTCTTATTTTGAAGCCGATCTGATTAATAGACGATCAGAGTTTATGTCTGGGAAACGAATTTCCTTAGATGGGACAGGTTATCAAGATAAAAAAATTACAACAGTTAAATCTGTAGAAAAAGTTGGAGAAACTACTGTATACAGTAAAAGCGGAGATGACATCATTAAGTCAACAACTGTGAGTATGAAAGATCCTGATACAGGACAGATTACTAAAAATACACTTGATGAAGTGTTTAAGAAAGATGGTGCCAAGGCTAAGGTTGTCGTTACACCACTTGATCCAAGTGTTCGTTATGAAAAAGACGCCACAAGGGCTAAAGAAGAAGCAAAAGTCACAGTATCTGGTACTCCAGGAACTAGAACAGTGACTACCACTTATACTGTGAATCCGACAGATGGTAACCTCATTCCACATGAAGGTCAACCAGTTATCAAACCTTCAACTCCTACAGTGGTCAAGGTCCCAGCTAAAGATGAGGTTGAATACCTCAAAGAAGGCGATGATGTTGTTAAGAAGACTACAACTTACGCGGTCAATGCAAGTACCGGTGCCCTTACTCCAACAGAGAAAAAGGAAATCTTCAAACAAAATGGAGCTAAATCTAAGGTTGTCGTTACACCAATACAACCAAGTATTCGTTACGAGAAAGACACTACAAGAGCCAAAGATGAAGCTAAAATCACAGAAGCTGGTACTCCAGGCACTAGAACAGTAACCACAACCTATACAGTTAAACCTACAGATGGCAGCCTCATTCCACATGAAGGTCAACCAGTTATCAAACCTTCAACTCCTACAGTGGTCAAAGTGCCAGCTAAAGATGAGGTTGAATATCTCAAAGAAGGTGATAATGTTGTTAAGAAGACAACAACTTACTCGGTCAATGCAAGTACCGGTGCCCTTACTCCAACAGAGAAAAAGGAAATCTTCAAACAAAATGGAGCTAAATCTAAGGTTGTGGTTACGCCAATACAGCCAAGTATTCGTTATGAAAAAGATGCGACAAAAGCTAAAGGTGAAGCAAAAATCACAGTAGCTGGTACTCCAGGTACAAGAACAGTAACCACAACTTATACTGTGAATCCGACAGATGGTAACCTCATTCCACATGAAGGAAAACCAGTTATCAAACCTTCAACTCCGACAGTGGTCAAAGTGCCAGCTAAAGATGAGGTTGAATACCTTAAAGAAGGCGATGATGTTGTTAAGAAGACTACCAGCTACGAAGTCAATGCAAGTACCGGTGCCCTTACGCCAACAGTAAGGAAAGACATTGCCAGTCCAAATGGCGTTAAATCCAAAGTTGTAACCAAAATAATTCCGGTAACAACACGGTATGAAGCAGATAAAACCAAAGATGTAGGAACTAATACGGTTACTAATAATGGATCTGAAGGTAAGATAGTAACAACAACCTTAACACTTGTTAATGAAACTAACGGTACAGTAACGGATGGAACACCGGTCGTTAGTAGAACAGAAATGGTACCAAAAGTCGTTAAAGTTGGTGCCAAAGACAAAGTCGTAGAAACCCTGATTGAACCAGAAGTGGAATACGTTAAAGATGTTGAAAAAGACTTCGGTACACCAGATCAGCGTACTGAGGGTGAAAAAGGTAAAACAGTTACTACAACCACTTACGATGTAGATCCAAAGGACGGTCATATCACAGAACACGTTGGCAACCCAGTAGTCAGCCCAGCAGGTAAGACAATCGTTAAAGTTGGTGCGAAAACTAAGGTTGAACAATCTAAAGATTCTGAAGGTCGTGATGTGATTGATACCACTACCTATGAAGTTGATCCAAAAACAGGTAAGGTAACTCCAACAACTGTTCGAACTTATGGGAAAACGAAAGAACCAACGACTGAGACAAGACCTGTACCATCCCCTGTTGTCTATGAAAAAGATGATACGAAAGAAAAAGGTACAGCCCCAACTACTGTTAAAGGTGAAGATGGTGAAGACACTATCACAACAACTTACACTGTGGATCCTAATACTGGAAAGATTACAGCAAGTGAAGGTCAACCAGTTCGTACGAAAGAACCAACTAATACTATTGTTAAAGTCGCAGCGAAGGATAAAGTAGAAACAACCGAAATCCCATCACCTAAGAAGTATGTGAAAGATGATACACGCGACAAAGATCAACCAAATGTGGAAGAAGCAGGACAAGCAGGTTCACGCACTACCACAACAACATATAGTGTTGATTCTACTACAGGTGCTATTACAGAAAGAGTAGGAGAACCAGTAGTAGTAAATCCAACAGCAACTATTGTCAAAGTTGCAGCAAAGGACAAAGTAGTAGAAAACCTGATTGAACCAGAAGTTGAGTACGTCAGAGATGGTGAACGAGAAGTTGACACACCTAATGAACGCGTTGAAGGAGCTAAAGGTAAAACAGTTACTACAACCACTTACGATGTAGATCCAAACGACGGTCATATCACAGAACACGTTGGTAATCCAGTCGTCACCCCAGCAGGCAAGACAATCGTTAAAGTTGGTGCGAAAACTAAGGTTGAACAATCTAAAGATTCTGAAGGTCTCGATGTAATTGATACCACTACCTATGAAGTTGATCCAAAAACAGGTAAGGTAACTCCAACAACTGTTCGAACTTATGGGAAAACGAAAGAACCAACAGTTGAGAAGAGAGTAGTACCATCACCTGTTGTCTATGAAAAAGATGATACGAAAGAAAAAGGTACAGCCCCAACTACTGTTAAAGGTGAAGATGGAGAAGACACCATCACCACAACGTACACAGTAGATCCTAATACTGGAAAGATTACAGCAAGTGAAGGTCAACCAGTTCGTACGAAAGAACCAACTAATACTATTGTCAAAGTCGCAGCGAAGGATAAAGTAGAAACAACCGAAATCCCATCACCTAAGAAGTATGTGAAAGATGATACACGCGACAAAGATCAACCAAATGTGGAAGAAGCAGGACAAGCAGGTTCACGCACTACCACAACAACATATAGTGTTGATTCTACTACAGGTGCTATTACAGAAAGAGTAGGAGAACCAGTAGTAGTAAATCCAACAGCAACTATTGTCAAAGTTGCAGCAAAGGACAAAGTAGTAGAAAACCTGATTGAACCAGAAGTTGAGTACGTCAGAGATGGTGAACGAGAAGTTGACACACCTAATGAACGCGTTGAAGGAGCTAAAGGTAAAACAGTTACTACAACCACTTACGATGTAGATCCAAAGGACGGTCATATCACAGAACATGTTGGCAACCCAGTAGTCAGCCCAGCAGGTAAGACAATCGTTAAAGTTGGTGCGAAAACTAAGGTTGAACAATCTAAAGATTCTGAAGGTCTCGATGTAATTGATACCACTACCTATGAAGTTGATCCAAAAACAGGTAAGGTAACTCCAACAACTGTTCGAACTTATGGGAAAACGAAAGAACCAACGACTGAGACAAGACCTGTACCATCCCCTGTTGTCTATGAAAAAGATGATACGAAAGAAAAAGGTACAGCCCCAACTACTGTTAAAGGTGAAGATGGTGAAGACACTATCACAACAACTTACACTGTGGATCCTAATACTGGAAAGATTACAGCAAGTGAAGATCAACCAGTTCGTACGAAAGAACCAACTAATACTATTGTTAAAGTTGCAGCTAAGGATAAGGTAGTAGAAACACCAATTGAACCCGCAGTGGTTTATGAAAAAGATGACACTCGTGACTTCGGTACACCAGCTCAGCGTACTGAGGGTGAAAAAGGTAAAACAGTTACTACAACCACTTACGATGTAGATCCAAAGGACGGTCATATCACAGAACACGTTGGTAATCCAGTCGTCAGCCCAGCAGGTAAGACAATCGTTAAAGTTGGTGCGAAAACTAAGGTTGAACAATCTAAAGATTCTGAAGGTCGCGATGTGATTGATACCATTACCTATGAAGTTGATCCAAAAACAGGTAAGGTAACTCCGACAACAGTTCGAACTTATGGAATAACGAAAGAACCAAAAGTAGAGTTAGAACAAGATCCTAAGACAGGTGATGTTACAGTAACACCGAAGAAACCAGATGGTTCAACATACCCACCAGGAACTACGGTAGAAATCCCAGGTAAAGGTAACAAGCCAATCACAGTCACAATCGGTGAAGACGGTAAAGGTAAAGTACCAAACAGTGAATTACCAGAAGGTAAAGTTCCGGGTACAGGTAAGATTACTGAACCAGGTAAACCAGCTGTGGAAGTTCCAGTGGAAAATCCAGCTAAGGTAACAATTTTTGAAAATGGTGTATTACCGGCTTCAATTGAATTGCCAGAGCTAATGATTGAGGTTCGCTGGATTGATGAAGATGGAAATGTATTGAAACCATCCGTTAAGACAGGTAATGAAAAGGATGTTGAACATGGATCAATTCCAGGATATGAATTTGTACGAACTGTGATTTCTGAAAATGAACCAGTAATGACCCACATTTTCAGAAAAGTAAGTTCAAACACAAATACAATTCCAGTAACACCTGATACTAATGTAAATTCTGGTCACGATACACCTGAGCTAACAACTCCAACTCCAATTCCAGTTGTGCCAGTAATGCCTGATGCTAATGGAAATTCTGGTCAAGATACAGCTGCACCAACAACTTCAATTCCAGATTCAGTTATTCCGAATGTAAATCATGAAGATACTACAGATGCTTTTGATAATGGAGCTAAATCAAATGATTCTCAAAATGTATTGCCAAATACAGGAACAGAATCAAATGCTACTCTTGCATCTCTAGGACTTCTTGGTATGCTAGGCAGTCTCGGACTTGCTCTTGGAAAGAAAAAAGAAGACTAAAATAAACATTTAGTCAAATATGAACGGATCATTGTTAAGTGGACAATGAATGCAAAAGATTAAAAAACAGCCTTGTTCCTCATTTCAAGAGGTGCAAGGCTGTTCTTGTATTCTCGGAAAAATAGATAGTATTCGTAATAAGATATAGTGGATTGAAATAAAATGTACGCAAATCGATTGGTCAATCTCTAAAAATGAATTAGGAGTCGTGTTGGACTATTCTAACTTCAATCCACTATACTTATTTGAAGTCAAAGTGTAGCTTTTGGTGATAGCCTATTCAAGAAATATCGTTGTATAAGTGTATGCTTTGAAATTATAGGTGCAGGGAATCAATGATAGGATTTTTAATTAAAACTATCATCTATTTGTTTATAAGAAGAAAGTTTATGAATTTGATTTTAAAATAGTATAAAATTATATTTATAGAAGATATCTGAATAAGATCGGAAAATTAAGGGTCGGATATCTATTGTTATGTATATTTATTTTTAATTATTATAAATAACTTGATTGCGCTTTCTTGAAACTTACTGAAAATTCTTGAAATTAGGCATATTTACATTATTTTGTTTGATTGAATATGTTAAAAGTGGTATAATTGTGCTGTGATAGCTGTGATAGCTGTGATAGCTGTGATAGCTGTGATAGCTGTGATAGCTGTGATAGCTGTGATAGCTGTGATAGCTGTGATAGCTGTGATAGCTGTGATAGCTGTGATAGCTGTGATAGCTGTGATAGCTGTGATGTCAAATATCCATCATAGTAGTTTTTATTGTTTTATTCCCAGTGGGAATAGTGCTTTTAAATTTGGTTTTGTGTTTTAACATCAGGAGGGACAATGGAAAATAAATCAAATTCACTCAATAGAATCAAGCGTCATCAACGTGAAAAGGTGTTGCGCTTTTCTATTCGTAAATATAGTTTCGGTGCCGCTTCAGTTGCTGTTGCAGCACTGATGTTTTTAGGTGCGCGCGTTGTTAGCGCAGATACCGTAAGCGGAAGCAATTCACAATCTACGGCGGGTGTAGTACAACCTAACGATAAGGGCGACTCGCCTGTGGGTATTAAGGAACCTACTGAAAATAAATCAGAAGTAGTCAATAGTTCTTTAGAAAATAAAGAAACTGCACTTGTTGAAAATAGTAGTAATACGGTTGATAAAAGTCAGTTAAGAACAGTAGTTGAAGAATTAAATTCTCTTCTTTCAACTAAATTAAATCTTGACGACTCAGTGCTTTCTTCTGTAAAAGAAAGAGTTCAGAGAGCTCAGGCATTACTAGATAAAGCTGATGCAGTTCAAAAAGATATTAATGAACTAAAAGAACTTTTGTCTACTGATTTAGTTACTTTATCTAATGCGGTGAAAGAATCAAGTGAGGTTCGAGAAAGTAATACTGGAACTGAGGCTGAAAAACCAGCGATCCAACCTTCTTCTGAAGTAAGAGCAAGCGAAGAGAGTCAAACTGTTTCAGCTAAAAAAGATGCTTTGAAAGTATCTGTTGATCAGTTGAAAGCAGCAATTTCAGAAGTTCCTGAACATGATACTACGAAAGGAGTTCTTGAAAAAGCCAATGAACTACTAGGAGTGGCTCAAGTAGTTCTTGAAAATACAACAGTTTCTCTGAACGATGTTGAAGAAATGACAAAACGTGTGAAGAGAATGTTTATTTCTGTTAAAAACGCTACAACACGTTTGACTTCAGGTTCCCGTGATCCGCGTAATGGTCAGAGAATAGCGGAAGGAACAGGATTTAGAGCAGATAGTGGACGTGTGGAAGGAGCGTTAAATAACGTAAAAGAGTATATATCAGAGGATAAATTTACCGGTGGTGGAACAGTTACTGGTGCTCGTGATCGAACAATTGATAAAACGTTCATGACTGCAAAATATAGTCAAGAAGACGGTAAAAAATTTATTACTTATGATGTTTACTTCCAAAATGATGGTAAAGCTTTGAGTGGGTATAATGGAAATGCATTTTGGTTCTACCCACCTCGTGATCTTTTGTATAAAGGAACTAGTTATCCTGTAGGAGTTGTTTCTGATCTTTACTACGAACGTTATCGAAATCATGCAGGAACAGGAAGGCTTTCTGATAATCCTAATAATTTTACTATAGAAGGTGGAAGATATACAGTCCCATTGGAGAGATTGGCAAGTAATGGTTTTCAGGATTCTGGCTCACAAAGACTATGGGGAAATGCAGGTGGTCTTTTTCAGATGAGCGGTGGCCCTACTAGTGGAAATTCAACTCAGCTACAACAAATGTTGAAGGGATTAAAAGATAATCCTGAGCTTAATCGTATCGTTAAGCAAGATAATGGTCAGTTACCTAGTGCTTCTTATTCTCATCTGTTAACTGTAGGTAGTCATCAAGATTATGCTTATAAATTTCATATTAAGGTGCGTTTGAGAGATGATGTTAAGCCTGAGCAAGCTCAAAAAGCAGGAACTATAGCTGTAACCGCTAAAGAAGGAAGAGCTTACAATGCACTTCAGGCATATGTATATGCTGCTACTGGAACAAGGTTGGTAAGTAAGCCAGCAACTCCAAGGATTCCAACAAACTTGACGGGTAAAGCTGGCACTAGAACTCAAATAGAGGTAGATGCAGAAGCAGGCGTATCAGTTGTTGTATATGACCATGGAGGTAAAGAGCTAGGTCGAGGTGAAGCGAACGCAAGTGGTAAAGCGTTTATCACTCCAAGCAAAGACATTCCGAGCGGGAATGTGACAGCCAAGGCTAGAGATAAAGCAGGAAATGTTTCTGATCCAAGTAATCCTCAAGTTGCAACTGCTCCAGTACCAAACCCAATTACAGTTAGTCCATTTACACATGGAGATACCAGTGTTACCTTAAGACCGAATGGTAAGACAGATATTGTTTATGCATCTATTCAAGGTAAAGCGATTAAGTTTGAAAAACAAGCTAATAATCAGTATAAACAAATAACTAATGACGCTAAAATAACCTTCACACCAAAAGGAGATGGCAGTATCACTATCACCTTGCCGGCAGGTAAGCAGTTCAAGGCCGGTGATCGGGTAGTGACACGTGCTGAGAATAGCGATATAACGTCGAGTACAGGCACCCGTGCTTCCGCAGAAGAAGAAGGCTACGGTCAACTAAAACGAAGTGACAAAGTTCCTGTGAAAGATCCAAGCAATTTATCTCCGACTGATAAAGAACGTGTAAAAGCAGCCGTTTTAAAAGCTAATCCAGGTATTGAAGTTGCCGATCTAACAATTGCTAAAAATGGCGATGTAACCTATAATCATCGCGGTGAGGGTTCAGGTAGCAAGCGAGAAATGCGATTAAGAGATAATGTTAATCGAGATAATGTAGCTCCAGGTAAACCAACGATTGAAACACCATTATTAGGGAAAGCAGGAACAAGAACACCTATCACAGTTCAAACTGAAGCAGGTGCTAAGGTAGAACTTTTTGATGCGAAAAATCATAAGATTGGAGAAAAAGTAGCTGACAATCAAGGTAGAGTGACCATTGAACCAACAGCAAATCTAGTAGCAGGAAATGTAACAGCAAAGCAACAGATGAAGCAGGAAATATCTCACAACCAAGTGATGCTAAGGTTGCTACTTATCCGTTAGTAAAACAACCGATTATTAATATTAAGCAAGGGGAAAGACTAATTCCTGAGGAAATTAAACAAACCGTTCTATTGCAAAACGGAGCTGGAACAACTAACCTACCAAGTAATGTACAAGTTACAGGAAACTTTGATACTTCAAGTGTTGGTGATAAGAGAACAACAGTGACAGTAAGATTCCCGGATGCACCAGCACAACAAGTTGAGGTAACTTATAAAGTATTACCAACATTCCCGATAGCCCGTACGGTTTATGATTTCAAAGGTATGGACCATGGTAATGATGAATCAGGCTATTATGTGAATCCAGGAAACCTTCCAAGCGGAATGGTTTGGGTTGCTAAACGAAATGGTGAGCAGGAACAAAGCGCATCAAAATTAAGAGAGATGCTTAAGGCAGATCCAGTAGGCACAAAAACATATACATTCAGTGGTAAGTACAATCATGGAAGATTTACAAATAATCCTAATGATGCTCAAAAATTAGCACATACAGGAACATTTGAACATAAAGTGTTTGATGTAGAAGCAAATAGAACAAGAGTCACTGTTTCAAAAGGTGCTACTTTAACAGAACAAAATGCAAAAGATGCTGTAGCTAAGGTAGCTGGCTCAGAGGACTTACCGACTGGAACAACCTATGAATGGGTAAATGCTCAAGGTAATAAACAAACACTGATAGCAAATACTCCAGGTGTACAGAACTATAGAGTAAAAGTAACATTACCTATGTCTCAAACAGGGCAAAATCAGCCTGATGCGACACAAAAACGACCTTATAAGATAATTGATGTTAAAGTCAATGTTAAGCCAGAAGCACCTACTTATAATACAACAATAAATCCAAAAGGTAGTATAGGAGTGCCAACTGTAGCTTCAACAGATAGAGAATTAACTGGTACAGGACGTCCAGGTGCTAAGATAAAAGTAACAGTACCAGGTGTAACAATTAATGAAGTTACAGTAGGTAATAACGGTAAGTGGACAGTAACACTTCCTAAAGGATTAAATAGTAATCAATTAAATCAAACTCAATTAGTGCCACGTGATCAAGTCACTGTTACTCAAATTGTAGATGGTATTGAAAGTGATGCAACGAATGTGGCTGTATCATTAGGTGAAACAACGATTCAACCATCAGTAGCTTCTAAAGATGGAGCTAGTCTCGTAGCAGGAACTAAGAATATCGTAGTTAAAGCCCCACACGATGCAGGTATGGTTTATGTATCTTATACAGATAAAGCAACAGGTAAGGCACATGAGATAGGCCTAAAACGTGAAAATATTAATAGTCCATGGGTTTCAAATAAACCAACTCTAGGGGAGGTTAAGAATACATCGAAAGATGCATTTACGAATAACATCACTATTGAGATGAAAGAATCCATTGCAGAAGGAACTGCTAAAGCAATAGCTAATATTTCAGAAGGTAAGTATTCAAGTGCAGTTGATTGGAAAACAATCCAAGTTACAAACCAAGCACCAACCGTTACATCTGCAGTTGCAGGAAATGAAAAAGTATTAGAATTTGGAGAAAATATAGATCTTAAGACTTTAGTTACAAAAGCTGACTATGAAGATGATAAAGATGCAACACGTGGTACTAAAGTACGAACAGAGATTGTATCAGTAAATGGACAAAATAATGTGAAAGATATTAATTCTAGAAAACCAGGCACATATATTGTCAAATACAAAGCAATTGATAGTCAAGGTAAAGAATCAGGAGAAATACAATTAACGGTTAAAGTTAGGGAAGATAAACCAACACCACCAACAGCAACAGCACCAAGTGATGGAACAGTAACAGTAACACCAACAGGGGATGCTGATAAAGTAATTGTTAATTACACAGATGAGAAAAATGCTCAAAAAACAGTAACCGTAGTTAAGGCTAAGAATGGAACATGGTCATCATCAGATAAACCAGCAGGAGTAACTGTTGATCCAAGAACAGGAGCTTTATTAATTCCAGAAGACGGAGTTAGAGACAGAAGCCAAGTAACAGCGACGGCAACAAAAGGTGATAGTAGACCATCAGATCCAAAAATAGTTACAGCGCAACAAAGAGATTTTGTACCAGTAGTTCCAGATAAGACACCTGTTACAAAAGTAACAAACTTGACACCTGAAGAAAGAGAAAAAGTAAAAGCTAAAGTTCAAAATCGCAACCCTGGTAAAAACATTAGCATCTCAACAGATGGTACTGCAACATTAACAGATCCGAAGACAAATATTAGTCATCAAATATCTGGAGATAAGTTGGTTGAATCAAACGATAAGATTAAACCAACAGTTGAAATTCCTTATGATAATGTAAACAAACAAGAAGTATATGTATATTCTGGGGAAACAAATAACATTACAATCAAAGTAAAAGATAACTCTGGAAAAATATCTAAATCATATCTTGTGTTTGCGGCTAATGATAGAAGAGGTTTAGGAACAGAGGATAACAGTTACTTGGGTGGTGGAAGTAGCAACGGATTGTATCTAACAGCGACTAAAATACATTCAGATACACCAACTTCAGAAAACCAACCAGCAACAATTACAGTAAGTGGGAATCTTAATAATCAGCCATTTACAGGTGAAAAATCAATTACTCGTTATGTATTTGCTGAAGATCCAAGTGGAAATACAAACTATGATCACGTAGGTCGCACAGATGATACAGGAGCATTAGGACGCGTTAAATTTGTGTGGAAATCACAAACATCAAAATATGATGCGCAAGCCCCAGGAACACCGCTTCTATTGGACAATGCAGATGCGACTCAAATTGAAAATGCTGTAAAACAAGCTAATCCAACCTTTAGCGATAAAATTAAGTCTGTAACAGTTAATGGCAATAATGTGATTGTGACCTATAAAGACGATAGTACAGATCGATTAGACGCTTCTAAAGTTTTCAAAGTACGTGATTCTAAGCCAACACCGCCAACAGCAACAGCACCAAGTGATGGAACAGTTACAGTAACGCCAACAGGGGATGCAGATAAAGTCACGGTTAATTACACTGATGAGAAAGAACAAAATAAAACTGTAACAGTAGTCAAAGATAAAAATGGAACATGGTCATCATCAGATAAGCCAGTAGGTGTAACAGTAGATTCAAGTACAGGGCAACTCCTTATTCCAGCTGAAGGTGTAAAAGATAAAAGTCAGGTAACAGCAACAGCTACGAAAGGTGACAGTCATCCATCAGAACCAACTACTGTGACGGCACAAGCAAAAGACTTCACACCAGTGAAACCAGATGAGAAGGTTGTTGTTCAAGACAAATCCCACTTAACTCCAGAAGAGAAAAAACAAGTGGAAGATAAGGTCAAAGCGAAGAACCCAGGTAAGACTGTCACTGTAGGTGAAGATGGAACCGCCACTGTCACCGATCCAAGCACTAAGATCAGTCATCCAATCGCAGGAAAAGACCTAGTTAACGAAGGCTTCACACCCAGTGAAACCAGATGAGAAGGTTGTTGTTCAAGACAAATCCCACTTAACTCCAGAAGAGAAAAAACAAGTGGAAGATAAGGTCAAAGCGAAGAACCCAGGTAAGACTGTCACTGTAGGTGAAGATGGAACCGCAACGGTCACCGATCCAAGCACTAAGATCAGTCACCCAATCGAAGGAAAAGACCTAGTTATCGAAGACTTCACCCCAGTGAAACCAGATGAGAAGGTTGTTGTTCAAGACAAATCCCACTTAACTCCAGAAGAGAAAAAACAAGTGGAAGATAAGGTCAAAGCGAAGAACCCAGGTAAGACTGTCACTGTAGGTGAAGATGGAACCGCAACGGTTACCGATCCAAGCACTAAGATCAGTCATCCAATCGCAGGAAAAGACCTAGTGGACCAAGACTTCACCCCAGTGAAACCAGATGAGAAGGTTGTTGTTCAAGACAAATCCCACTTAACTCCAGAAGAGAAAAAACAAGTGGAAGATAAGGTCAAAGCGAAGAACCCAGGTAAGACTGTCACTGTAGGTGAAGATGGAACCGCCACTGTCACCGATCCAAGCACTAAGATCAGTCACCCAATCGCAGGAAAAGACCTAGTTATCGAAGACTTCACCCCAGTGAAACCAGATGAGAAGGTTGTTGTTCAAGACAAATCCCACTTAACTCCAGAAGAGAAAAAACAAGTGGAAGATAAGGTCAAAGCGAAGAACCCAGGTAAGACTGTCACTGTAGGTGAAGATGGAACCGCCACTGTCACCGATCCAAGCACTAAGATCAGTCATCCAATCGCAGGAAAAGACCTAGTTAACGAAGGCTTCACCCCAGTGAAACCAGATGAGAAGGTTGTTGTTCAAGACAAATCCCACTTAACTCCAGAAGAGAAAAAACAAGTGGAAGATAAGGTCAAAGCGAAGAACCCAGGTAAGACTGTCACTGTAGGTGAAGATGGAACCGCAACGGTCACCGATCCAAGCACTAAGATCAGTCATCCAATCGCAGGAAAAGACCTAGTGAACCAAGACTTCACCCCAGTGAAACCAGATGAGAAGGTTGTTGTTCAAGACAAATCCCACTTAACTCCAGAAGAGAAAAAACAAGTGGAAGATAAGGTCAAAGCGAAGAACCCAGGTAAGACTGTCACTGTAGGTGAAGATGGAACCGCAACGGTTACCGATCCAAGCACTAAGATCAGTCATCCAATCGCAGGAAAAGACCTAGTGGACCAAGACTTCACCCCAGTGAAACCAGATGAGAAGGTTGTTGTTCAAGACAAATCCCACTTAACTCCAGAAGAGAAAAAACAAGTGGAAGATAAGGTCAAAGCGAAGAACCCAGGTAAGACTGTCACTGTAGGTGAAGATGGAACCGCCACTGTCACCGATCCAAGCACTAAGATCAGTCACCCAATCGCAGGAAAAGACCTAGTTATCGAAGACTTCACCCCAGTGAAACCAGATGAGAAGGTTGTTGTTCAAGACAAATCCCACTTAACTCCAGAAGAGAAAAAACAAGTGGAAGATAAGGTCAAAGCGAAGAACCCAGGTAAGACTGTCACTGTAGGTGAAGATGGAACCGCCACTGTCACCGATCCAAGCACTAAGATCAGTCATCCAATCGCAGGAAAAGACCTAGTTAACGAAGGCTTCACCCCAGTGAAACCAGATGAGAAGGTTGTTGTTCAAGACAAATCCCACTTAACTCCAGAAGAGAAAAAACAAGTGGAAGATAAGGTCAAAGCGAAGAACCCAGGTAAGACTGTCACTGTAGGTGAAGATGGAACCGCCACTGTCACCGATCCAAGCACTAAGATCAGTCACCCAATCGCAGGAAAAGACCTAGTTATCGAATACTTCACCCCAGTGAAACCAGATGAGAAGGTTGTTGTTCAAGACAAATCCCACTTAACTCCAGAAGAGAAAAAACAAGTGGAAGATAAGGTCAAAGCGAAGAACCCAGGTAAGACTGTCACTGTAGGTGAAGATGGAACCGCAACGGTTACCGATCCAAGCACTAAGATCAGTCATCCAATCGCAGGAAAAGACCTAGTGAACCAAGACTTCACCCCAGTGAAACCAGATGAGAAGGTTGTTGTTCAAGACAAATCCCACTTAACTCCAGAAGAGAAAAAACAAGTGGAAGATAAGGTCAAAGCGAAGAACCCAGGTAAGACTGTCACTGTAGGTGAAGATGGAACCGCCACTGTCACCGATCCAAGCACTAAGATCAGTCACCCAATCGCAGGAAAAGACCTAGTTATCGAAGACTTCACCCCAGTGAAACCAGATGAGAAGGTTGTTGTTCAAGACAAATCCCACTTAACTCCAGAAGAGAAAAAACAAGTGGAAGATAAGGTCAAAGCGAAGAACCCAGGTAAGACTGTCACTGTAGGTGAAGATGGAACCGCCACTGTCACCGATCCAAGCACTAAGATCAGTCATCCAATCGCAGGAAAAGACCTAGTTAACGAAGGCTTCACACCAGTGAAACCAGATGAGAAGGTTGTTGTTCAAGACAAATCCCACTTAACTCCAGAAGAGAAAAAACAAGTGGAAGATAAGGTCAAAGCGAAGAACCCAGGTAAGACTGTCACTGTAGGTGAAGATGGAACCGCAACGGTTACCGATCCAAGCACTAAGATCAGTCATCCAATCGCAGGAAAAGACCTAGTGAACCAAGACTTCACCCCAGTGAAACCAGATGAGAAGGTTGTTGTTCAAGACAAATCCCACTTAACTCCAGAAGAGAAAAAACAAGTGGAAGATAAGGTCAAAGCGAAGAACCCAGGTAAGACTGTCACTGTAGGTGAAGATGGAACCGCAACGGTTACCGATCCAAGCACTAAGATCAGTCACCCAATCGCAGGAAAAGACCTAGTTATCGAAGACTTCACCCCAGTGAAACCAGATGAGAAGGTTGTTGTTCAAGACAAATCCCACTTAACTCCAGAAGAGAAAAAACAAGTGGAAGATAAGGTCAAAGCGAAGAACCCAGGTAAGACTGTCACTGTAGGTGAAGATGGAACCGCCACTGTCACCGATCCAAGCACTAAGATCAGTCATCCAATCGCAGGAAAAGACCTAGTTAACGAAGGCTTCACCCCAGTGAAACCAGATGAGAAGGTTGTTGTTCAAGACAAATCCCACTTAACTCCAGAAGAGAAAAAACAAGTGGAAGATAAGGTCAAAGCGAAGAACCCAGGTAAGACTGTCACTGTAGGTGAAGATGGAACCGCAACGGTTACCGATCCAAGCACTAAGATCAGTCATCCAATCGCAGGAAAAGACCTAGTGAACCAAGACTTCACCCCAGTGAAACCAGATGAGAAGGTTGTTGTTCAAGACAAATCCCACTTAACTCCAGAAGAGAAAAAACAAGTGGAAGATAAGGTCAAAGCGAAGAACCCAGGTAAGACTGTCACTGTAGGTGAAGATGGAACCGCAACGGTCACCGATCCAAGCACTAAGATCAGTCACCCAATCGCAGGAAAAGACCTAGTTATCGAAGACTTCACCCCAGTGAAACCAGATGAGAAGGTTGTTGTTCAAGACAAATCCCACTTAACTCCAGAAGAGAAAAAACAAGTGGAAGATAAGGTCAAAGCGAAGAACCCAGGTAAGACTGTCACTGTAGGTGAAGATGGAACCGCCACTGTCACCGATCCAAGCACTAAGATCAGTCATCCAATCGCAGGAAAAGACCTAGTTAACGAAGGCTTCACACCAGTGAAACCAGATGAGAAGGTTGTTGTTCAAGACAAATCCCACTTAACTCCAGAAGAGAAAAAACAAGTGGAAGATAAGGTCAAAGCGAAGAACCCAGGTAAGACTGTCACTGTAGGTGAAGATGGAACCGCAACGGTCACCGATCCAAGCACTAAGATCAGTCACCCAATCGAAGGAAAAGACCTAGTTATCGAAGACTTCACACCAGTGAAACCAGATGAGAAGGTCGTTGTTCAAGACAAATCCCACTTAACTCCAGAAGAGAAAAAACAAGTGGAAGATAAGGTCAAAGCGAAGAACCCAGGTAAGGATGTCACAGTAGGTGACGATGGAACCGCAACGGTTACAGATCCAAGCACTAAGATCAGTCATCCAATCGCAGGAAAAGACCTAGTTAACGAAGACTTCACCCCAGTGAAACCAGATGAGAAGGTCGTTGTTCAAGACAAATCCCACTTAACTCCAGAAGAGAAAAAACAAGTGGAAGATAAGGTCAAAGCGAAGAACCCAGGTAAGACTGTCACAGTAGGTGACGATGGAACCGCAACGGTTACCGATCCAAGCACTAAGATCAGTCACCCAATCGCAGGAAAAGACCTAGTTATCGAAGACTTCACCCCAGTGAAACCAGATGAGAAGGTTGTTGTTCAAGACAAATCCCACTTAACTCCAGAAGAGAAAAAACAAGTGGAAGATAAGGTCAAAGCGAAGAACCCAGGTAAGACTGTCACAGTAGGTGACGATGGAACCGCAACGGTTACCGATCCAAGCACTAAGATCAGTCACCCAATCGCAGGAAAAGACCTAGTTATCGAAGACTTCACCCCAGTGAAACCAGATGAGAAGGTTGTTGTTCAAGACAAATCCCACTTAACTCCAGAAGAGAAAAAACAAGTGGAAGATAAGGTCAAAGCGAAGAACCCAGGTAAGACTGTCACAGTAGGTGACGATGGAACCGCAACGGTTACCGATCCAAGCACTAAGATCAGTCACCCAATCGCAGGAAAAGACCTAGTTATCGAAGACTTCACCCCAGTGAAACCAGATGAGAAGGTCGTTGTTCAAGACAAATCCCACTTAACTCCAGAAGAGAAAAAACAAGTGGAAGATAAGGTCAAAGCGAAGAACCCAGGTAAGACTGTCACTGTAGGGGATGATGGAACCGCAACGGTTACCGATCTAGAAATAGGAATTTCTCACGATATAGTCGGAGAAGAAATGACACTCATAGCACCGCCAACAGTTGAATTACCAGAATTCAATGGTGGAGTGAACGGTGAACTACCTGATCCAATCCCTTCGCGAGAGTTAACTATTGAAGTTAGATGGATTGATGAAGATGGAAATGTATTGAAACCATCCGTTAAGACAGGCGAAGCAGATGCAACTGCTCATGGTTCAATTCCAGGATATGAATTTGTACGAACTATGATTGATGAAAATGAACCAGTAATTACCCACATTTTCAGAAAAGTAAGTGGAAGTACAAATCCAAATACAAATCCAGTTGCGCCAGTGACACCAGCTACTCCAGTCAAACCTGATACTAATGGAGGTTCTGGTCAAGATGCACCAGCACCAGCACCAACAACTCCAGTTCCAGATGCAGTTACTCCGAATGCAGATCAGGTAGATACTAAGACTACTGTTGATAATGGAGCTAAGTCAAATGGTTCTCAAAATGTATTGCCAAATACAGGAACAGAATCAAATGCTACTCTTGCATCTCTCGGACTTCTTGGTATGCTAGGTGGTCTCGGACTTGCTCTTGCAAAGAAAAAAGAAGACTAAAAATGTAGTCAAAATATGTATTGTTCATTGTTAAGTGGACAATGAATAAAAAAATAACAACGGCCTTGTTCCTCGTTTTAAGAGGTGCAAGGCCGTTGTTGTATTTTTGAAAAGTAGATGCTAATATCTGGACCACAATAAATTGAAACTAGAATAGTACACTCTGGTTGTTAAAACATTTCTAGAAATTAATTTGATTTTAAATCTAGACAGTTAGTTTCACTTAAATATATAACATAATAACATTTTTATGGATAATTAAAAATTTTATCCCTATTTTATGTAATAAATCGGTTTTCTCTTGTTTAAATATATTAAAAATGGTATAATTGAGCTGTGATAGCTGTGATAGCTGTGATAGCTGTGATAGCTGTGATAGCTGTGATAGCTGTGATAGCTGTGATAGCTGTGATAGCTGTGATAGCTGTGATGTTATTTGCTGATAGCGATCATCATAGTGATTTTTATAGCTTAACTCTTTTTAAGGGGTTGAAGTTATAAAGATTGCTTTTTCTATATTATATTGCCCTTAGGAGGACAAATGGAACACAAATCGAATTCATATAAAGTAAATCGACAGCAACGTGAAAAAGTCTTGCGATTTTCTATTCGTAAATACAGTTTTGGTGCGGCTTCAGTTGCTGTAGCAGCGCTGATGTTTTTGGGTGCACGCGTTGCGAGTGCGGATAGTGTAAGCGAAACTACTGCACCATCTGCTGCGGGTGTAGTAAGTCCTAAAGATGAGGCCAAGTCGCCTCAAGGTATTGCGGAACCTACTGGAAACAAAGTAGATGAAGTAAATAAATCCTTGGAAACTCAAGCGCCTACAGTTGATAAAACTAAGTTGAGAAAAGTAGTTGAAGAACTAAATTCTCTTCTTTCAACTAAATTAAACCTTGACGAGTCAGTAGTATCGCCTGTTAAAGACAGACTGCAAAAAGGGAAAGAAGCCCTAGAAAGTTCTAAGCTAGCTCAAAAGGATATTGACGAGCTTGTAGAAGTCTTGTCTAAAGATGTGACAGTTTTATCAGCTGCCAAGGAATCAACTGAGGTTCAAGTAGATAAAACTGAGAAGCAGGCTGAAAAACCAGCGAGCCAACCTTCTTCTGAAGTAAGAGCAAGCGAAGAGAGTCAAACTGTTTCAGCTAAAAAAGAAGCTTTGAAAGTATCTGTAGATCAATTGCAGGCAGCTGTCTTGGAATTGCCTGAGCATGAGACTAGCAAAGAAGTTCTTGAAAAAGCCAATGAACTATTGGGCTTGGCTCAGGATGTTCTTCAGAATACTACAGTCTCTCTAACAGATGTTGAACAAATGAACAAACTTGTGAAGAGAATGTTTATTTCTGTTAAAAATGCTACAACACGTTTGAGTTCAGGATCTCGTGACTCACGTAATGGTCAAAGTATGGGTCAAGGTTCTGGTCTAAGATCGGCAGCCATTGATAAAACGACTATTCGTGGGCAACTTGGAATCGTTATAGCAAATTCTGGATTTATCACAGGATATGCGACACCATCTTCAACAATTGAAATTAAGCAAAATGGAAAAACATTGGTAACTTCAAAGCTTGATGATTCAGGTGCCTTCAAGTTAAATGCTCCTGGGATTAAAGTTGGAAGCACAGTGACATTGGTAGTGAATGGGAAAACTGTTGATACTGTAGTTGTAAGCGAAGCAAATACAGTTTCCTTCAATGATAGTCTAGCCTATGTTAAACAAGTTGATGGATATACAGCAGCGGAATCTGATGTGGAAATCACAGTAGGAGGACGAAAATATAAAACGAAGTCGCAATCTAATGGATATTTCGCTGTTGATGTTGATGCTCAACTGATGACAAAAGGTGCGGAAGTCACAGCTGTAGTAACAAAAGATGGGAAAGTAGTTGGTCGTGGAACGAGTATTGTTCGTGAAACAAAAGTAACAGACTTCGGTGTTGGTTGGACAGAAAACCCTATGATTAACTATTCAGAGCGTGATGTGTTCTCACCAGATACGAAACAGTATGCTTTCGTAAGTAAAGGAAAAGCTAATCAAGCTTATGATAACATTCGTGTGTATCGTGAGATGCGAGTTGAAGATAATGGCAACAAGTATTACTATTGGATGGTAGATTCAGGTCCAGCAGCAAATGCGCAGGCAGGATTGTCTAAAAAAATCTCACTTGCTATTCCGCGTACAGTTGGAGATCCGTATGATTTCACTTATACAAAATATGTAAATGGACAACAGACATCTAATAAAGAATATTCTAGTGCGTCAGCATGGGAGTATGAAAATCCCGCTTATCGAGCATATGTAAAAGATGGTGTCCGACGTTCGGGGGCATCTTATACTGAAAATACAGATGCTTGGATGGATTATATAGAACCATCAAATGGATGGCGTAAGAATATTTATCGAAAAAATAGCGGAGATGGGACAGAGCCTAATGCAGATGCATTCCCTCGAGTCCTAGATATGTTAGGTATCAAGAAGAACGGTCTTGAATACAACCTTGTTAGAGGTGTTATAGAAGATAAACTGAACGTAGTTGCTGGGCAACGTACAATTATGACTTTCAAAACAAAAGTTTTAGAAGGTGATGAATTGGATCAAAGTATTATGTCGGATTGGGTTAATAAAGATAAAAATAATCCGATGGTATCAGAGATCAAATCCCGCTTAGCGAATGATCCGTATCTTGCCTACGGAGGGTATACATTGGGAGGAAAACCTCGGTATTATTCAGGTCAAAATGCCATCATCGGTACCTTGCCGTTGAGACCAGAAGAGGCTACTAACTTCAATTTCAAACCAGTATCTAAAGAGCAAACTACAAAAGTGGGAGTTATTCCTCCAGCGATTGATAGCATTAAGAATAAGTCAGAAATGCCAGCTGGAACAACCTATCGTTGGTTTAAAGATCCAGATGTGTCCAAAACTACGGCGCCAGGGAAACCAGTGTATGGTAAGGTAGAAGTAGTAATCCCCCAACGTGGAACCTACATTGTGGATGCACCAGTTCATGTTGTAGATACCAAAGCTCAAACACCAGTAGCCACAGCTAAGGATAATGGGGATGTAACTGCAAAACCACAAGATGCAACAAAAGTAGATAAAATCAAAGTAAGCTTTACAGGGGAAGATAACAAACCTAAAACAGCTGAAGGAACTAAAGGAACAAACGGCAAATGGACTGTGAATAATCCAGATGTTCGAATTGATCCAAATACTGGGGAAATCACAATTCCAGCTAATAAAGTTAAAGATTTAACAGAAGTAACAGCAGTTACGAAGAATGGAAATGGTGCTGATTCAGATCAAGCAAAAGCAACTGCAAAAGATGTTCAAAAACCACAGGCTACTTTAAATGGTATTACGCTAACAGAGACAGCCAATACACCAATCTTTACAGTCTATCGTGGTGCTGAATTTAACCCAGAGCTTAAAGTATGGGATAACTCAGGAAAGATCTCAAAAGTAGCAGTAGGAAATCTTCCGTATGGAGTAAGACCTTCTAGTTTCACAGCTCAAACAGGTAAAGATGGAAGTTCAGAAGATAAGAAGTATACAACTCGTTTATCTTCAGGAAGAGTAATCGATACTCAAACATTAGGAGAACATATCGGAACCCTTCGTGTAGAAGGAAGCAGTGCTACTGACAGCCGTGATTTGAAATTCAAGTACCGTGTTGTGGATATTACAACAAAAAATCTTGAAAATGGTATCGCAAAAGTTCCTGTAGGTTCAACATTAAATGTACCAAATAGTCCTACAAATGTTGATGCTCATAATTACCTTAAAGTAGTAGATAGTAACGATCAAAGAGATCGTGGAAACAGTTATTTACCTCAAGGTATGGTATGGACATGGAAATCTGGAGATAACCCAGTTCCAGGTACTACATTAGACAATTCAGGTAAATATACAAGAAATGCGGTAGCAAAATTCCCAACTGCTTATACAGATACAAATAGTACAACTAGACCAATATTTGCCCCAGCTGAAATTAAACGTCAAGTAGTTCTTGCGGTAACTCCAACAGCGCCTAGCGTAGTGGCCAATGAAAATGGTAGTGTAACAGTTACCCCACCAACACGTCCTAATGGTACTACACCGCAAGATATTGATACAATTACACTTACTTATACACCAACAGGTAAGACTACACCAGAAACTGTAACAGTTGCAAAATCAGGAAATAACTGGACAGTCAATGGTAAGACAAGCGATAAAGTATCAGTAACTCCAGCAGGTGTTGTAACAATTTCTGATCTTGAAGTTGCGGATGGTAAAGAAGTATCTGCAAAAGTTTCTAAGAGAATTGATAATAATGTAGTTCTTGAGAGCCCAGTAGCTAAAGTAACATCAAAATCTTCTAAACCACAAACACCAGTAGCAGTGGCGAAGGATAATGGTGATGTTACAGGTAAACCACAAGATCCAGCAAAAGCAGATAAGATTACGATTAGCTATACAGGGGAAGATAATACTCCGAAAACAGCTGTAGGAACGAAAGATCCGAAAGGAAAATGGACAGTAAATACTCCAGAAGTGCAAATCAATCCAAATACTGGAGAAATCACGATTCCGGAAAATAAAGTAAAAGACGGAACAGAAGTAACAGTAGTTACCAAAAATGGAAATGGTGCTGATTCAGATCCAGCAAAAGCAACAGCGAAATTTTCTAAGCCAGCTAAACCAGTAGCAACAGCAAAAGACAATGGTGATGTTACAGGTAAACCACAAAATCCAGCAAAAGCAGATAAGATTACTGTAAGCTATAAAGGGGAAGATAACAAACCTAAAACAGCTGAAGGAACTAAAGGAACAAATGGCAAGTGGACTGTGAATAATCCGGAAGTTAGAATTGATTCCAATACAGGGGAAATCACGATTCCAGCAGATAAGGTGAAAGATAACACAGAAGTAACAGTAGTTACCAAAAATGGAAATGGTGCTGATTCAGATCCAGCAAAAGTAACTGCAAAAGATGTTCAAAAACCACAAGCTACTTTAAATGGTATTCCATTAACAGAAACAGCTAATTCACCAATCTTTACAGTCTATCGTGGCGCTGAATTTAACCCTGAATTAAAGGTATGGGATAACTCAGGTGTGATTTCTAAAGTAACAGTTGGAAATCTTCCGTATGGTGTAACTGCTTCTAACTTTACAGCTCAAACCGGTAAAGATGGAAGTTCAGAAGATAAGAAGTATAAAACTCGTTTATCTTCAGGAACAGTAGTGAACACACAAACACTAGGAGAACACATAGGGACTCTACATGTTGAAGGAAGTAGTGCTACTGATAGCCGTGATTTGAAATTCAAGTATCGAGTGGTTGATATTGAGACTAGAAACCTTGAAAATGGTATCGCAAAAGTACCCGTAGCTTCAACATTAAATGTAGCTAATAGTGGTAAAAACATTGATGCTCATAGATATCTTAAAGTTGTAGATAGTGAAGATAAAGCAGATCGTGGAAACAATTATTTACCAAGCGGTATGACGTGGACATGGAAACAAGGTGATAAATTAGATCAAGGTACTACATTAGACAATTCAGGGAAATATACTCGTAATGCTACAGCGCAATTCCCAAGTTCTGTAACAGATAACAATAGTACAACTAGACCAATATTTGCCCCAGCTGAAATTAAGCGTCAAGTAGTGTTAGCAGTAACGCCAACAGTGCCTAGCGTAGTTGGACATGAGAATGGTAGTGTGACAATTACCCCACCAACACGACCTAATAGTACTAATCCACAAGATATTGATACTATCACCCTTACTTATGTACCAACAGGTAAGACAACTCCAGAAACTGTAACGGTTACGAAATCAGGAAATACTTGGACTGTAAATGGTAAGACAGCTGATAAAGTGTCAGTAACCCCAGCAGGTGTTGTGACAATTTCTGATGCTGAGGTTGCAGATAAAACAGAAATAACTGCAAAAGTTTCTAAGAGAATTGATAATGTAGTTCTTGAGAGTCCAGTAGCTAGAGGAACAGCAAATGGTAGTTTGGGAGCTGAAGTTACTCCACCAGCACCAGTTCTGGAAAAAGAAAAAACTACGCCAGTTACAGTAGTAACACCAAACAAACCAGGTTCAACAATCACCACAGAAACACCAGTCAATGGATTGACAGTAGATGGCGATGGTAATTTAACTGGCACACCAACTGTCACAGATTGGAAACCAAAAGAAGAAGAACGTAAAATTACGATTCCAGTTAAAGTTAAAAATGGTGACGAGACAGTTACTAAGGATGTTCCAGTTACAATTCTACGTGATACAGATGGCGACGGCATTCCAGATAAAGTAGATTCAGATGATGATAACGATGGAATTCCAGATACAGAAGATGCAAATCCAAAAGTAGCAGATGGATTAACAGGAGAAAAAACAGGAAAAACTGTAAAAGAAAAAACTCCTGTACCAGCCAATACTAAGGTAGTGACACCAAATAAACCAGGCACAACGATTTCAGTAGATGGTCCAGTAAATGGTTTGACAGTGGATAACGGTGGAAATCTAGTAGGAACACCAACTGTCACAGATTGGGGACCAAAAGAAGAAGAACGCACAGTAGAGATTCCAGTTAAACTGAAACGTGGAACAGAAGAGACTGTTGTAAAAATCCCTGTAACTATCCAACGCGATACAGATGGCGATGGAATCCCAGATAAAGTAGACACAGATGATGATAACGATGGTATTCCAGACAAGGATGATGCAAATCCAAAAGTAGCAGATGGATTAACAGGAGAAAAAACAGGAAAAACTGTAAAAGAAAAAACTCCTGTACCAGCCAATACTAAGGTAGTGACACCAAATAAACCAGGCACAACCATCACAACAGACACACCAGTAAATGGTTTAACAGTAGATGGCGATGGTAACTTGACAGGGACACCAACTGTTACAGATTGGGGACCAAAAGAGGAAGAACGTACAGTAGAGATTCCAGTTAAACTGAAACGTGGCACAGAAGAGACTGTTGTAAAAATCCCTGTAACTATCCAACGTGATACAGATGGCGATGGTATTCCAGATGTGACTGATCCAGATGATGATAACGATGGAATTCCAGACAAGGATGATGCAAATCCAAAAGTAGCTGATAAATTAACAGGAAACACAACAGGAAAAACTGTAAAAGAAAAAACACCAGTCCCAGCAAATACTAAGGTAGTGACACCAAACAAACCAGGCACAACGATTTCAGTAGATGGTCCAGTAAATGGTTTGACAGTGGATAACGGTGGAAATCTAGTAGGAACACCAACTGTCACAGATTGGGGACCAAAAGAAGAAGAACGCACAGTAGAGATTCCAGTTAAACTGAAACGTGGAACAGAAGAGACTGTTGTAAAAATCCCTGTAACTATCCAACGCGATACAGATGGCGACGGCATTCCAGATGTGACGGATCCAGATGATGATAACGACGGTATTCCAGACAAGGATGATGCAAATCCAAAAGTAGCTGATAAATTAACAGGAGAAAAAACAGAAAAAACTGTAAAAGAAAAAACTCCTGTACCAGCCAATACTAAGGTAGTGACACCAAATAAACCAGGCACAACCATCACAACAGACACACCAGTTAACGGTTTAACAGTAGATGGCGATGGTAACTTAACTGGAACACCAAGCGTAACAGATTGGGGACCAAAAGAAGAAGAACGTAAAGTTACAATCCCAGTTAAAGTTAAGAATGGTGATGAAGAAGTTGTAGTGGATGTTCCAGTTACAATTCAACGTGATACAGATGGCGACGGTATTCCAGATGTTACTGATCCAGATGATGATAACGATGGAATTCCAGACAAGGATGAAGAGAAAAATGGAACAGATCCTAAGACGCCAACAACTCAAACTCCTACAATCGATATCACACGCAAACCAAATGGTGATGCAGTAATAACACCGAAGAAACCAGATGGCTCAACCTACCCACCAGGAACAGTAGTAGAAATTCCAGGTAAGGATGGTAATCCAATTGTCGTTACAATCGGTGAAGATGGTTCAGGAATAGTTCCAAATGACAAGTTACCTAAAGGTGATTTACCAGGAAAAGGTACAGTAACAGAACCGAATAAAGAACCATCACAACCAGTGCCAGTAACAACACCAGCTCGTAAGATCCCGACAATCAAAATTGAACAAGATCCAGACACTGGCGATGTTACAGTCACACCGAAGAAACCAGATGGCTCAACCTACCCACCAGGAACAGTAGTAGAAATTCCAGGTAAAGACGGAAAACCAATCACAGTCACAATCGGTGAAGATGGAAAAGGAACAGTACCAAACAGTGATCTGCCAGAAGGAGATATTCCGGGAACAGGTAAGATTATTGAAAAAGGGAAAACACCTGAAGAAGTTCAAGTGAAGACACCTAAAAAATTAGATCCAAATGAACCACAAACGGAGCGACCAGTCTCAATTGGTATTACTCAGCAACCAAATGGAGATGCGATTGTCACACCGAAGAAACCTGGAGTGGTAGGAACATATCCACCAGGAACGAAGGTAGTTATTCCGGGTGATAATGATACTCCAATCGAGGTTATCATCGGAGAAGACGGTTCAGGAATAGTACCGAATGATAGTCTTCCAAAAGGAAAAATCGAAGGAGAAGGTACAGTAACAGAACCGAATAAGAGACCATCACAACCAGTGCCAGCAACTACTCCAGCACGTAAGACACCGACAGTAGACTTGGAACAAAATCCAGATACAGGTGATGTTACAGTGACACCGAAGAAACCAGATGGCTCAACATACCCACCAGGAACAGTAGTAGAAATTCCAGGTAAAGGTGACAAGCCAATCACAGTCACAATCGGAGAAGATGGAAAAGGTAAAGTACCAAACAGTGAATTACCAGACGGTAAGGTTACAAAACCAGGTAAGATTACCGAACCAGGAAAACCATCAGTGGAAGTTCCTGAGGTAACAACCCCAGCTAAAGTAACTCCAACCGTAGAGTTGGAACAAGATCCTAAGACAGGTGATGTTACAGTAACACCGAAGAAACCAGATGGCTCAACATACCCACCAGGAACAGTAGTAGAAATTCCAGGTAAAGGTGACAAGCCAATCACAGTCACAATCGGAGAAGATGGAAAAGGTAAAGTACCAAACAGTGAATTACCAGATGGTAAGGTTACAAAACCAGGTAAGATTACTGAACCAAATAAACCAGCTGTTGAAGTTCCTAATGTAACAACCCCAGCTAAAGTAACTCCAACTGTAGAGTTGGAACAAGATCCTAAGACAGGTGATGTTACAGTAACACCGAAGAAACCAGATGGCTCAACATACCCACCAGGAACAGTAGTAGAAATTCCAGGTAAAGGTGACAAGCCAATCACAGTCACAATCGGAGAAGATGGAAAAGGTAAAGTACCAAACAGTGAATTACCAGATGGTAAGGTTACAAAACCAGGTAAGATTACTGAACCAAATAAACCAGCTGTTGAAGTTCCTAATGTAACAACCCCAGCTAAAGTAACTCCAACTGTAGAGTTGGAACAAGATCCTAAGACAGGTGATGTTACAGTAACACCGAAGAAACCAGATGGCTCAACATACCCACCAGGAACAGTAGTAGAAATTCCAGGTAAAGGTGACAAGCCAATCACAGTAACAATCGGAGAAGATGGAAAAGGTAAAGTACCAAACAGTGAATTACCAGACGGTAAGGTTACAAAACCAGGTAAGATTACTGAACCAAATAAACCAGCTGTTGAAGTTCCTAATGTAACAACCCCAGCTAAAGTAACTCCAACTGTAGAGTTGGAACAAGATCCTAAGACAGGTGATGTTACAGTAACACCGAAGAAACCAGATGGCTCAACATACCCACCAGGAACAGTAGTAGAAATTCCAGGTAAAGGTGACAAGCCAATCACAGTAACAATCGGAGAAGATGGAAAAGGTAAAGTACCAAACAGTGAATTACCAGACGGTAAGGTTACAAAACCAGGTAAGATTACCGAACCAGGCAAACCATCAGTGGAAGTTCCTAATGTAACAACCCCAGCTAAAGTAACTCCAACCGTAGACTTGGAACAAGATCCTAAGACAGGTGATGTTACAGTGACACCGAAGAGACCAGATGGCTCAACATTCCCACCAGGAACAGTAGTAGAAATTCCAGGTAAAGGTGACAAGCCAATCACAGTCACAATCGGAGAAGATGGAAAAGGTAAAGTACCAAACAGTGAATTACCAGACGGTAAGGTTACAAAACCAGGTAAGATTATCGAACCAGGCAAACCAGCTGTTGAAGTTCCTGAGGTAACAACCCCAGCTAAAGTAACTCCAACAGTAGACTTGGAACAAGATCCTAAGACAGGTGATGTTACAGTGACACCTAAGAGACCAGATGGAACACCATACCCACCAGGAACTACGGTAGAAATTCCAGGTGAAAATGGTCCAATCACTGTTGAAATCGGTCAAGATGGTAAAGGTAAAGTACCAAATAGTAAACTTCCTAAGAAAGATGTACCAGGAACAGGTAAGATTACAGAACCAGGTCAACCAACGGAAGAAGTTCCTAATGTAACCACACCAGCTCATAAGACACCAACACTAGATGTAGAACGTGATCCTAAGACAGGTGATGTTACAGTAACACCGAAGAGACCAGATGGAACACCATACCCACCAGGCACTATGGTAGAAATTCCAGGTGAAAATGGTCCAATCACTGTTGAAATCGGTCAAGATGGTAAAGGTAAAGTACCAAATAGCAAACTTCCTAAGAAAGATGTACCAGGAACAGGTAAGATTACAGAACCAGGTCAACCAACGGAAGAAGTTCCTAATGTAACCACACCAGCTCATAAGACACCAACACTAGATGTAGAACGTGATCCTAAGACAGGTGATGTTACAGTAACACCGAAGAGACCAGATGGAACACCATACCCACCAGGCACTATGGTAGAAATTCCAGGTGAAAATGGTCCAATCACTGTTGAAATCGGTCAAGATGGTAAAGGTAAAGTACCAAATAGCAAACTTCCTAAGAAAGATGTACCAGGAACAGGTAAGATTACAGAACCAGGTCAACCAACGGAAGAAGTTCCTAATGTAACCACACCAGCTCATAAGACACCAACACTAGATGTAGAACGTGATCCTAAGACAGGTGATGTTACAGTAACACCGAAGAGACCAGATGGAACACCATACCCACCAGGAACTACGGTAGAAATTCCAGGTGAAAATGGTCCAATCACTGTTGAAATCGGTCAAGATGGTAAAGGTAAAGTACCAAATAGCAAACTTCCTAAGAAAGATGTACCAGGAACAGGTAAGATTACAGAACCAGGTAAACCAGCTGTTGAAGTTCCTAATGTAACCACTCCAGCTAAATTTACACCAACTACCCCAACGACAGAAACACCAGGTGAGATTGAAATTACACGCAAACCAAATGGTGATGCGATTGTCACACCGAAGAAACCAGATGGATCAACATACCCATCAGGAACTAAGGTAGAAATTCCAGGAGAAAATGGAACAACAATCACAGTAACAATTGGTGACAATGGTTCAGGTGAAGTACCAAATGACAAGCTTCCAAAAGGAGACTTGCCAGGAAAAGGAACTGTTACAGAACCGAATAAGAAACCATCACAACCAGTGGATGTAACCACACCAGCTCGTAAGACACCAACAATAGAGTTGGATCAAGATCCTAAGACAGGTGACGTTACAGTAACACCGAAGAGACCAGATGGATCAACATATCCACCAGGAACTACGGTAGAAATCCCAGGTAAAGATGGAAACCCAATTATCGTTACAATCGATAAAGAAGGTAAAGGTAAAGTACCAAACAGTGAATTACCAGACGGTAAAGTTCCAGGTACAGGTAAGATTACTGAACCAGGTCAACCAGCTGTAGAAGTTCCAGTAGAAACTCCAGCTAAGGTAACACCAGCAACACCAACAGATACAAATCCAGTTGCACCAGTGACACCTGATACGCCAGTCAAACCTGACACTAATGGAGGTTCTGGTCAAGATACACCTGCACCAGCTACTCCAATTCCAAATGCAGTTACTCCGAATGCAGATCAGGTAGATACTAAGATTACTGTTGATAATGGAGCTAAGTCAAATGATTCTCAAAATGTATTGCCAAATACAGGAACAGAATCAAATGCTGCTCTTGCCTCTCTAGGACTTCTTGGACTATTGAGTGGATTTGGACTTGTAGCTCGCAAGAAAAAAGAAGACTAAAAATTTAGTCAAATGAACATTCATTCTTTTGTGTTTTAACAACGAACTAGATTGATTCTGATAGTTGTGTTATCCATAAAATACAAAGAATGATTAGATAAAGAAAGCGAACAATGCTAGGATTTTGTTAAACGGAATTCTAAGTATTGTTCGCTTTTTGTGGTATAATAATTACTATGCAGAAAAAACCAACGTCAGCCTATGTGCACATCCCATTTTGTACCCAGATTTGTTATTATTGTGACTTCTCAAAGGTTTTCATCAAAAATCAGCCAGTTGATAGCTATTTGGAGCATCTGCTGGAAGAGTTTCGTTCTTATGATATTCAAAAGTTGAGAACCCTCTACATCGGTGGTGGGACACCAACAGCCCTGTCAGCTCCGCAACTGGAGGTACTATTGGATGGATTGACTAAAAACTTAGACTTGTCTGCCTTGGAAGAGTTGACCATTGAAGCCAATCCAGGCGACTTGGATGCAGATAAGATAGCTGTTTTGAAAAGTTCGGCTGTCAATCGTGTTTCTCTAGGTGTGCAGACCTTTGATGATAAGATGCTGAAAAAGATTGGGCGCAGTCATTTGGAGAAGGATATTTATGAAAATATCGACCGTCTGAAACTGGCTGGTTTTGACAATATCTCCATTGATTTGATTTATGCGCTGCCAGGTCAGACTATGGAGCAGGTCAAGGAAAATGTGGCTAAGGCCATTGGGCTGGATATTCCCCATATGAGTCTGTATAGCTTGATTTTAGAAAACCATACGGTCTTTATGAACCGTATGCGACGAGGGAAATTGCCTCTGCCTAAGGAGGAACTGGAAGCTGAGATGTTTGAGTACATCATCGCAGAGCTGGAACGAGCTGGTTTTGAACATTATGAGATTTCCAATTTTTCCAAACCCGGTTTTGAAAGTCGTCACAATCTTATGTACTGGGACAATGCTGAGTACTATGGCATCGGTGCTGGGGCATCTGGTTATGTAAATGGCGTCCGCTATAAAAATCATGGTCCGATACGTCATTATCTAAGTGCGGTTGAGGAAGGCAATGCTCGCATCACAGAAGAGCACCTGAGTCAAAAAGAGCAAATGGAAGAAGAGATGTTCCTGGGCCTTCGCAAGAAATCAGGGGTCTCTATGGCGCGATTTGAGGAAAAATTTGGACGGTCTTTCGATGGACTTTATGGGGAAATCGTCAGAGACTTGGTTCAACAAGGTCTCATGCAAATAGAGGGTGACCGAGTTCGCATGACAAAAAGAGGTCTCTTTTTGGGAGACACTGTAGCAGAACGATTTATTTTGGAGTAGGATGATGGGCTTAACTTATCAAATGAAAATGAAAATTCCTTTTGATATGGCTGATATGAACGGTCATATCAAGATTCCAGATGTGATATTGCTATCCCTACAAGTTTCAGGGATGCAGTCGATTGAGTTAGGAGTTAGTGATAAGGCTATTTTGGAAGACTATAATCTGGTCTGGATCATCACAGAATACGATATTGAGGTGGTTCGTTTGCCTCATTTTGCGGAAGAAATCACCATCGAAACGGAAGCTTTGAGCTACAATCGACTCTTTTGCTACCGTCGTTTCACTATCTATGATGAAGCAGGTCAAGAACTCATCCACATGATGGCGACTTTTTGTTCTTATGGACCGAGACAGTCGAAAAGTCCATGCTGTTGAACCTGAGATTGTGGCTCCTTACCAGTCTGATTTTGATAAAAAAGCTTATCCGCGGACCAAAGTATGAGTCCTTGAACGAGCCAATCAGCAAGGATTACCATGTCCGTTTTTACGACTTGGATATGAATGGTCATGTCAATAACAGTAAATACTTGGACTGGATTTTTTTGAGGTTATGGGAGCTGATTTTTTTGATTCAATATATTCCCAAGAAAAATCAATCTCAAGTATGTCAAGGAAGTTCGACCAGGTGGGGTGATTACATCGGCTGTTGAACGGACTGGATTGGAAAAGTAAGCATGAGATTACAAGCGACGGTGCTACCAATGCCCAAGCTATCATCACTTGGCAAGAAATAAAAAAAGGTTTAGAGGAAAAAGTATGAAATATAAAGGCTATTTAATTGATTTAGACGGAACTATTTATAAGGGTAAAGACAGAATCCCAGCAGGGGAGGCTTTTTGTCCATGAATTGCAAAAGCGGGACATTCCCTATCTCTTTGTAACCAACAATACAACCCGTACTCCAGAGAGTGTTCAAGAAATGTTGGCTCAGAATTTTAATATTGATACGCCCCTATCGACTGTCTACACAGCGACTTTGGCGACTATCGACTATATGAATGACTTGGGGCTTGAAAAGACGGTATATGTTATTGGAGAAGCAGGGCTTAAGGAAGCCATCAAGGCGGCTGGTTATGTCGAAGACAAGGAAAATCCTGCCTATGTGGTAGTAGGCCTGGACTGGCAAGTTGATTATGAAAAATTTGCGACAGCAACTCTGGCTATCCAAAAGGGTGCTCATTTTATCGGAACCAATCCTGACCTCAACATCCCGACAGAACGCGGTCTTTTGCCAGGTGCTGGTTCACTGATTACACTGCTTGAAGTAGCAACACGTGTGAAGCCTGTTTATATTGGGAAACCAAATGTCATCATTATGGATAAGGCGGTTGGGCACTTAGGTTTGGAACGTGAAGAATTAATCATGGTTGGGGACAACTACCTGACTGATATTCGGGCTGGGATTGACAATGGCATTCCAACGCTCTTGGTGACGACAGGTTTTACCAAGGCAGAAGAAGTGGCAGACCTGCCAATCGCACCGACTCATGTGGTTTCTAGCCTTGCGGAGTGGAACTTTGATGAAAACTAAACTGACCTTTTGGAGCTCTATGCTCTTTCTCCTCTCTCTTTCTATCCTTCTGACCATTTATTTGGCTTGGATTTTTTATCCGCTGGAAATTCAGTGGTTAAGTTTAACGGATCGGGTCTATTTAAAATCAGAAACCATTCAATACAACTTTCATATCTTGATGAATTATCTGACCAATCCTTTTAGTCAGGTCCTAGAGATGCCAGATTTTCGTTCGTCAGCAGCTGGTCTGCACCATTTCGCAGTGGTCAAGAATCTCTTTCATTTGGTTCAGCTAGTTGCCCTAGTTACCCTGCCAAGCTTCTATTTCTTTGTCAAAGGGATTGTGAAAAAGGGCTTCTTGTCTCTATTTAGTAAAGGGCTTTTGGCTCTAGTGGTTTTGCCTTTACTGATTGGGCTTGGAGGAGTGTTGATTGGTTTTGACCAATTCTTTACTCTTTTCCATCAAATTCTCTTTGTGGGAGATGATACCTGGCTTTTTGACCCAGCCAAGGATCCTGTTATACTGATTTTGCCAGAGACCTTCTTCCTTCATGCCTTCCTCCTCTTTTTTGCCCTCTATGAAAGCTTCTTTGGCTATCTTTATCTAAAAAGTCGTAGGAAGTGAAACGAAAGATGTTCTTATTTTGAATAAATAAGTTAGGTATGTGATTTGAAACTATCGTTAATACTCAATGAAATCAAAGAGCAAACTAGGAAACTAGCCGCAGGCTGTACTTGAGTACGGCAAGGAGACGTTGACGCGGTTTGAATTTAGTATAAGAGTGAATTAACTAAATTACAATTGCGTCCATCGTTCGCAAACAGTCTATTTTTCTTGAAAAATAGGCTTTTTTTCTAAAAATCGCTAGTCAAGCGCTTTATTTTTTTGTATAATGGAAGTAGCAAAGTATAGATAAGAAGAGAAAAGCATGATTACACTATTTCTATCACCGAGCTGTACTTCATGTCGTAAGGCAAAGGCCTGGCTAGAAAAACATAAGGTGCCCTTTGAGGAACACAATATTATGACCAGTCCCTTAACAAGAAAAGAATTGCAACACATCCTTTCCTTGACCGAAAATGGTACTGATGACATTATTTCAACTCGTTCAAAAATTTTTCAAAAATTAGATATTGATGTAGAAAGTATTTCGGTATCAGAATTGCTTCATTTGATTGAGCAGTATCCTAGTCTTTTGCGTCGTCCCATTATTATTGATGCCAAACGTATGCAAATCGGTTTTAATGAAGATGAGATTCGTGCTTTTCTCCCTCGTAGTTATCGTAAGCAAGAACTAAAAGAAGCAAGAATGAGAGCTGGTATTAGTTAATGAACAAACAGTATAGTTACCCACTAGATTTGTCGTGGAGCACTGAAGAACTTGCTTCAGTGCTTTCTTTTTTTAATGATGTTGAAGCTGCCTATGAGGGCAAGGTAGAGGCTAAAAAGTTACTGGACTCCTATAAAGGATTCAAGGCGGTCGTGCCAAGTAAGAGCGAAGAAAAACGTTTGGGACGAGAATTTGAAACAGTTAGTGGCTATTCGCTTTACCGAGCGGTTCAGGCTGCCAAGGAAAAAGGGGAAGGAAAGATTTCTCTTGGAAAGTAAATTTGAATTTGCCAAAGAGCTTATCAAGAAGGCGGGCCAGTACATCCTTGACCATATGCAGGAAGACTTGTGTGTTGAGACTAAGACCTCTCCAACAGATTTGGTGACCAGACTGGACAAGGAAGTTCAGGAACTCTTGGTTGGTGAAATTCTATCCCGTTATCCTGAGGATAAGATTTGTGCTGAAGAAGGTTGTCTGAGAGCTTCGATTCAAGAGGGCAAGGTTTGGGTCATTGATCCGATTGATGGTACCAATAACTTTGTAGCCCAGCAGGAAGATTTTGCTGTTATGGTAGCTTATTTTGAAAATGGTCAAGGTCAGTTTGGTCTGATTTATGATGTGGTCAAGGGGGATTGTTACCATGGTGGTGGAGCCTTTCCCGTTTGTCTAAATGATAAGCCCCTAGCTCCTTTTAAAGCAAAACCTCTTGAAGATTTTCTCATTGCAGGGAATAGTGGTATGCTGGAGACCAATGAATGGGGGCTGGCTGATTTGAGTCGAGCGGTCCTCGGTGTCCGTGTCTATGGGAGTGCAGCCATTAGTTTTGCCAAGATTTTGTCAGGGCGTTTGTTGACCTATGTCACCTATCTGCAACCATGGGATTATGCTGCGGCTAGTATTTTAGGGGAAAGTCTAGGCTATCGGGTTGTGACCCTTTCTGGCCAAGCGCTTGATTTTCAAACCAGACAGCCGGTCATGATGCTACCTCTTGAGATGCAGGAGGAAATTCAGTCCTATATTTACGAAAGGAAAAGAACTTAAATGCAATTTCCAGAAGGATTTGTTGAAAAATATGAAGAGATACTAGGAGATGAGGCAAGAGATTTTCTTGCCTCTTTTGAGGAGGAAGCGGTTTCGGCCTTTCGGGTCAATCCTTTAAAAGAAGCGCTAGTTTCCTTTCCTGATGCTATTCCTCAAACCCCTTGGGGCCACTATGGGAAGATTTCAGGGAAATCGCCTGAGCATGCTACAGGTTTGGTTTACTCGCAAGAACCCGCTGCTCAGATGGTGGCTCAGGTAGCCCAGCCCAGTCCTGGTATGAAGGTCTTGGACCTGGCTGCTGCACCGGGTGGAAAATCCACTCAACTAGCAGCTTATCTTGCTAACCAGGGTCTCCTTGTTTCCAACGAAATTTCAAGTAAACGGGCTAAGATTTTAGTAGAAAACATGGAGCGCTTTGGAGCGACAAATGTCGTGGTAACCAATGAATCTGCTGAGCGTTTGGCCAAGGTTTTTAAAGGCTATTTTGACCTGATTGTCCTTGATGCCCCTTGCTCTGGGGAAGGAATGTTTCGTAAGCAACCAGATGCTATGGACTATTGGAGCTTAGATTATCCAAGTCAATGCGCCAGTCTTCAAAGAGAAATTCTGGAAGATGCAGTGACCATGCTAGCAGAAGGTGGTCGTTTAGTTTATTCAACCTGTACCTGGGCACCTGAAGAAAATGAAGAGATCGTCAATTGGTTGCTGGAAGAGTATGATTTTGATTTGCTGCCAGTAGAGCATATCAATGGAATGGTAGCTGGTATTGACTTGCCAGAAACAGCTCGGATGTACCCTCATCATTTTAAGGGAGAGGGTCAGTTTGTAGCTCATCTACAGTTTAAGGGTGAAAATCCAGCACCGAAATATAAGGCAAGTAAGAGTAATCTCAGCCGAGAACAAGTTGCCTTATGGCAGGAATTTGCCAAAAAACACTTGAAGGTCAATCTAAGAGGGATCTTGCAGACTTTTGGGGATCAACTCTATCTCTTGCCAGAACTCTTGCCAGATTTAGGGAAACTCAAGATTGCTCGCAATGGACTGCATCTGGGAACCTTCAAGAAGAAACGCTTTGAGCCTAGTTTTGCTCTTGGTCTAGCCTTGAAACCAAGTCAGGTCAAACAGTCGGTTGAAATTGACCAAGAAGAGTTTGTCAAGTATGCGGCTGGAGAAACCGTTCAGTTGGCGGAAAGTCTGCCAAATGGTTGGTACCAAGTTTTGGTTCAAGGCAATGGTTTGGGCTTTGCTAAGGTGACTGGAAATGTTTTGAAAAATTATTTTCCAAAAGGCCTCAGATTCAAGTGAAAATGCTAGTCAAAGTAGCTTGTCTATGTTATAGTGGAAGTATGGATTTTTTCAAATTGTCTTTTATTTTAAGTCAAAATTTGTTGAGAAGGTAACTGAGCAAATTTCTAGTAAAATTAAGCTAGTAACTTCAGTTGGCTCCCAATTTTAAAAAAGAAAAACATAACTAAATAGTTGAAAAAATTCACAGCATTCACCATTATTTTCAAGGAGAAAAACAGTGAAAAAAAGGAAAAAACTCGCTCTATCCCTTGCAGCTCTCTTGCTGGCAGGTTCTTTGGCGGGATGTGCTAGCTGGATTGATCGTGGAGAATCCATGACAGCTGTTGGCTCAACGTCTCTTCAACCCTTAGTCGAAGCAGCAGCAGATGAATTTGGCTCTATGCACGTTGGAAAAACAGTCAACGTCCAAGGTGGAGGATCTGGTACAGGTCTGTCTCAGGTTCAATCTGGAGCCGTTGATGTAGGAAATTCAGACGTATTTGCCGAGGAAAGACGGTATCAACGCATCTGCTCTAGTGGACCATAAGGTAGCCGTAGCGGGCTTGGCAGTGATTGTAAATAAGGAAGTTGATGTTGAAAATCTGACAACTGAACAACTCCGTAGCATCTTCACAGGTCAAGTGACCAACTGGAAAGAATTTGGTGGGAAAGACCTAGCCATTTCTATTATCAACCGTGCGGCAAGTTCTGGTTCACGTGCAACCTTTGATAGTGTTGTCATGGATGGTCAATCTGCCGTGCAGAGTCAAGAACAGGATTCAAATGGGATGGTCAAAAATATTGTTTCCCAGACACCAGGAGCCATTTCTTACCTAGCATTTGCTTATGTGGATGACTCGGTGAAACGCATGAAGTTGAACGGCTATGAGCCGATTGCAGAAAATGTTACAAGCAATAACTGGCCTTTGTGGTCTTATGAACACATGTATACTCTAGGTCAACCAAAATGAATTGGTGGCAGAATTTCTCAACTTTGTCCTCTCAGATGAAGCGCAAAGTGGAATCGTTAAGGGAATGGGCTATATTTCTGTCAAGGAAATGAAGGTTGAAAAAGATGCTGTAGGAACGGTGACAGCACTAGAAGGGAGTCAATAATGAATCAAGAAGAATTAGCTAAAAAATTGCTTTCTCCCTCAAAGAACTCTCGTCTAGAGAAATTAGGAAAGGGTTTGACCTTTGCCTGCCTGTCTTTGATCGTCATCATTGTGGCCATGATTTTGATTTTCGTAGCCCAGAAAGGTTTGTCGACCTTCTTTGTCAATGGGGTCAATATCTTTGATTTTCTCTTTGGACAAACTTGGAATCCTTCAGGTAAACAATTTGGTGCCCTTCCTATGATTTTGGGTTCCTTTATTGTTACAATCCTATCAGCCCTTATCGCAACTCCTTTTGCCATTGGTGCGGCAGTCTTTATGACTGAAGTCTCACCAAAAGGTGCTAGAATCTTGCAACCAGCCATTGAATTGCTAGTTGGGATTCCTTCAGTCGTGTATGGATTTATCGGTTTACAGGTCGTAGTTCCTTTTGTCCGTAGTGTCTTTGGTGGAACTGGTTTTGGGATTTTGTCAGGGATTTTCGTTCTCTTTGTCATGATTTTACCAACGGTAACCTTTATGACAACGGATAGCTTGCGTGCGGTGCCTCGTCACTACCGCGAAGCTAGTTTGGCTATGGGGGCCACTCGTTGGCAAACCATCTGGCGCGTGACCTTGAAGGCGGCGCGTTCAGGGATTTTCACAGCAGTGGTCTTTGGGATGGCGCGTGCCTTTGGTGAAGCCTTGGCCATTCAGATGGTGGTCGGAAACTCAGCCGTTGTTCCAAATTCACTAACAACACCTGCTGCGACCTTGACCTCTGTTTTGACCATGGGTATTGGAAATACTGTTATGGGAACCGTTGATAATAACGTTCTTTGGTCATTGGCCTTAGTCTTGCTCTTGATGAGTTTAGCCTTCAACAGTGTGATTAAATTGATTACGAAAGAAAGAGGAAAGAAAAACTATGCACGCTAAGAAATTAGATAAAATTGCAACAGCTGTCCTCTACTCGATTGCAGGAATTATTGTTGCCATCTTGGCATCCTTGATTCTTTATATCTTGGTTCGTGGTTTGCCCCACATCTCTTGGTCTTTCTTGACCGGCAAATCATCTTCCTACCAAGCAGGCGGAGGGATTGGAATTCAGCTCTATAATTCATTCTTCCTCTTGGTCATTACTTTGATTATCTCTGTGCCTTTATCTATGGGGGCTGGGATTTTCCTGGCTGAATATGCAAAAAAAGGTCCTGTGACCAATTTGTCAGAACCTGTATTGAAATCTTGTCTTCTCTACCATCAGTGGTTGTAGGTCTCTTTGGTTACTTGATCTTTGTAGTTCAGTTTGAGTATGGATTTTCAATCATTTCAGGTGCCTTGGCCTTGACAGTCTTTAACCTGCCTCAGATGACTCGTAATGTTGAAGACAGTTTGAAACACGTTCACCACACGCAACGTGAAGCTGGCCTAGCTCTTGGGATTTCTCGTTGGGAGACTGTAGTCCATGTGGTCATTCCAGAAGCCCTTCCAGGGATTGTAACGGGGGTTGTCTTGGCCTCTGGTCGAATCTTTGGTGAGGCGGCTGCTTTGATCTATACAGCAGGACAATCCGCTCCAGCCCTTGACTGGTCTAACTGGAATATTCTCAGTGTTACTAGCCCAATCTCTATCTTCCGTCAAGCAGAAACCTTGGCTGTCCACATTTGGAAAGTCAATAGTGAAGGTACTATTCCTGATGGAACCATCGTATCAGCAGGTTCTGCGGCCGTGCTCCTCATCTTTATCCTCATCTTTAACTTTGGAGCACGTAAACTCGGAAGCTACTTACACAAGAAATTAACCGCTGCCTAAAGGAGAAGCCATGTCAAAATATAATTGGGATGAAAAGCATATCATCACCTTTCCTGAAGAGAAAGTGGCCCTCTCTACTAAGGATTTACATGTTTACTACGGTAAAAAAGAATCCATCAAGGGCATCGATATGCAATTTGAAAAGAATAAAATTACGGCCTTAATTGGCCCTTCTGGTTCAGGGAAATCAACCTACCTCCGCAGTCTCAATCGCATGAATGATACTATTGATATTGCCAAGGTAACAGGTCAAATTCTCTATCAAGGGATTGATGTCAACCGTCCAGAAATCAACGTCTATGAGATGCGCAAGCACATCGGAATGGTCTTCCAACGCCCAAATCCCTTTGCCAAGTCTATCTATCGCAATATCACTTTTGCCCATGAACGTGCAGGAGTTAAGGACAAGCAAGTCTTGGATGAAATTGTGGAAACTTCTCTCCGTCAAGCTGCCCTTTGGGACCAGGTCAAGGACGATTTGCACAAGTCAGCCTTGACCCTATCAGGTGGTCAGCAGCAACGTCTCTGTATCGCTCGTGCAATCTCTGTTAAACCAGATATTCTCTTGATGGATGAGCCGGCGTCAGCCTTGGATCCAATTGCGACAGCCCAGCTGGAAGAAACTATGTTGGAATTGAAGAAGGACTTTACCATCATCATCGTGACCCACAGCATGCAGCAGGCTGCGCGTGCTAGTGACTACACAGGATTTTTCTACTTGGGTGACTTGATCGAGTACGATAAGACCTCTAATATTTTCCAAAATGCAAAACTACAGTCAACCAATGACTACGTAACAGGACACTTTGGATAGAAAGGAAACAGTATGACAGAAGCGATTTTACAGGTTTCAGACCTGTCCGTTTACTACAATCAAAAAAAGGCCTTGAATAGTGTTTCCCTATCTTTCCAACCTAAGGAAATTACAGCCTTAATCGGTCCATCTGGATCAGGGAAGTCGACCCTTCTCAAGGCTATCAACCGCATGGGAGATCTCAATCCAGAGGTGACTACAACTGGTTCAGTGGTTTATAATGGCCACAACATCTACAGTCCACGTACAGATACAGTTGAATTACGCAAGGAAATCGGTATGGTTTTCCAACAGCCCAACCCCTTCCCTATGTCTATCTACGAAAATGTTGTTTACGGGCTTCGTATCAATGGAGTTAAGGACAAGCAGGTTCTGGACGAGGCGGTAGAAAAAGCCTTGCAACGGGCTTCTATCTGGGATGAGGTCAAGGATCGCCTGCATGATTCAGCTATCGGACTTTCAGGTGGACAACAGCAACGTGTTTGCGTTGCCCGTGTTTTGGCAACTAGTCCTAAAATCATTCTCTTGGATGAACCGACTTCAGCCTTGGACCCTATCTCTGCTGGGAAGATTGAGGAAACCTTGTATGGTCTAAAAGATAAATATACCATGCTCTTGGTTACGCGTTCTATGCAACAAGCCTCTCGTATTTCTGACAAGACAGGATTTTTCCTAGATGGAGATTTGATTGAGTTTAACGATACCAAGAAGATGTTCCTCAACCCACAACACAAGGAAACAGAAGACTATATTTCAGGAAATTTGGATAAGGAGATAAATGATGTTACGTTCTCAATTTGAAGAAGATTTAGAGAAATTGCACAACCAGTTCTATGCCATGGGACAGGAAGTGCTATCCCAAATCAATCGTACAGTGCGTGCCTTTGTTACGCATGACCGTGATTTGGCCAAAGAAGTCATCGAAGACGATGCAGAAGTAAACGAATACGAAGTGAAATTGGAGAAGAAATCATTTGAAATGATTGCCCTTCAACAACCAGTTTCTCAAGACTTGCGTACCGTTTTAACAGTCTTAAAAGCCGTATCTGACTTGGAACGTATGGGTGACCATGCTGTTTCCATTGCAAAAGCAGCCATTCGTATGAAGGGAGAACAACGTATCCCAGCTGTTGAAGAAGAAATCAAGAGGATGGGGCGCGATGTCAAGAATTTCGTCGAAGCAGCCCTTGAACTCTATCTGAATGGTTCAGTAGACCAGGCCTATGAAGTAGCAGCAATGGATGAAAAAATCAACCATTACTTTGATAGCATTCGTGACTTGGCTACGGAAGAAATCAAGAAAAATCCAGATGCTATCGTTACGGGTCGTGATTACTTCCAAGTGATTGCCTTCTTGGAACGCATTGGAGACTATGCCAAGAATATCTGTGAATGGGTTGTTTACTTTGAAACAGGTAAGATTGTCGAACTCTAAAATAGATTCATTCTGCATAAAAAGGAGCTTGAAATCAACTGACAGCTCCTTTTCTTGAATGAAAAAAATATTTTTAAGATAAAAATTCAAAAAACACTTGACAAGCATCTTGAATAGCGTTATAATTATACAAAATTAACAGAGAGGTTGTTTATTTATGAAATCAAAAAAATGGATATTTGTTTTATGTAGTTTTCTTGCAAGCTTCTTCTTAGTGGCTTGCCAGTCGGGCTCTAATGAGTCTCAGTCAGCTGTTGAGGCCATTAAGCAAAAGGGGAAATTAGTTGTTGCGACTAGTCCTGATTATGCACCTTTTGAATTCCAATCCTTGGTTGACGGAAAAACCAGGTAGTCGGTGCGGATATTGATATGGCCCAGGCTATTGCTGATGAACTTGGGGTGAAGTTGGAAATTTCAAGCATGAGTTTTGACAATGTCTTGACCAGTCTTCAAACAGGTAAGGCTGATCTAGCGGTTGCGGGAATTAGCGCTACTGACGAAAGAAAAGAAGTCTTTGATTTTTCAATCCCTTACTATGAAAACAAGATTAGTTTCTTGGTTCGTAAGTCCGATGTAGAAAAATACAAGGATTTAACTAGCCTTGAAAGTGCTAATATTGCAGCCCAAAAAGGGACTGTTCCAGAATCAATGGTCAAGGAACAATTACCAAAAGCTCAATTGACATCTCTAACCAATATGGGTGAAGCAGTTAATGAATTGCAGGCTGGAAAAGTAGATGCTGTTCACATGGATGAGCCTGTTGCGCTTAGCTATGCTGCTAAAAATGCGGACCTAGCTGTTGCAACTGTCAGCTTGAAGATGAAGGACGGTGAAGCTAATGCCGTTGCCCTTAGAAAAAATAGTGCTGATTTGAAAGAAGTGGTGGACAAGGTCATCCAAAAACTCAAGGATGACGGTACTTACCAAAGCTATCTTGAAAAGGCGGCAACCTTAACAGAAGTTGAAGAATAATACTCAATGAAAATCAAAGAGCAAACTAGGAAGCTAGCCGCAGGTTGCTCAAAGCACTGCTTTGAGGTTGTAGATAAGACTGACGAAGTCAGTTACATATATCTACGGTAAGGCGACGCTGACGTGGTTTGAAGAGATTTTCGAAGAGTATAAGAAAAAAGCAGAGTTGGAAGTCAATCCAATTCTGCTTTTAAATAGTTTAAAACATTTTCCAGATTTTCTAAGGAAACCTTGGCAAATTGATAAGGGCAGGCACCCAAGTAAGCTTCTTCAAAGAAGTCTAAGCCTAGTTGACTGTGTTTGAGACTGGCGATTTTAGGATACTGTCTGAGATCGAGCAATAAGCCATCGTGTAGGGGAAAATGAGGAAGGGGACAAGGTATTTTGGTTAAACTTTTCTCGAGTTGTTTTTGGTAGTCTTCCTGATTGGATAAGCGAGCTAGCCGATTTTTCTCAAATAATTGACTGTCAATATAGAGTGACAGGGCCTTTGCATGATGAGGTTGCTGTCGTAGTCTAGGATATTTTTGTAGGCCACAAAGGCTTCTTTGATAGCATTTGGCAGAATGAGTGCCGTAATCCGCAGGGCTGGAAAGAGGCTGGTTGAGAAGGACTTGATATAAATGACGCGCTCTTCTGTATCCAGATAGTGGAAGGTCTGGCCCTTTTTGGAGTCCAAATCACCTAGATAATCGTCCTCTACGATATAGACACCGTACTTGGTAGCTAAGTCAAGAATAGCTCGTTTGTCCTGCTCAGAATAGGAATGGCCTAGAGGATAGTGAAATCGAGGAATGGTATAGAAAAACTTAATTTTTCCTGTTTTGAAATGGCGCTCCAGTTCCTCCAAGTCAATTCCATCAATGCCTCGTTCAATCGTTTGATAGTCCAGACCCTGAGCAATCAAGAGGCGATTCATCCGATGGTAGGTCGGCTGTTCCACCAAGATTTCCTTGGCTTGGCTAGGAAAGGATATTTGAGAAAGGATAAAAAGGGCTTGTTGGGTTCCAGAAGTCAGTACCAGTTGGTCAGCCTTGCAGTAGAGGGCTTGGTCAAAGAGGAGTTTATGAATGGACTGTCTTAGGTCTTCTAATCCTTCTTGGTTGTCATAGTAGTTGAAGAGGTAGTTTTCCCGGCCAACCAAGGTTTCATTGACACAGAGTCGGAAATCGTCATAGGCGCTGGCATGTTCGTCTGTAACCTCGATTTCTAGGTCTTGGTGTTGCCCTTGTTCTAAGACATAGTAGCCACTCTGGGGCTTGGCGTAGAGGTATTGTTCGTGTCGCAATTCTAGCAGGGCTCGCTGAATGGTGTCCTTGCTACAGTGGAAGTCAAGGCTCAGTTGACGGATAGAAGGCAGGCGACTACCCGTCGGAAAGCGTCCAGATTCGATACCATTTTTCAGATAGGAAACGACCTCTTGGTACTTGCTTTGTTTCTTCATTCCAGACCTCCCTTGATTTTGTTACATTGTACCTTTTTTTTTCCTTCTTGGCAATGTCTAGAGTGTTTCTCTCGTTCACATCTAGGGGCAAATGTGGTATACTTAGGAAGTATGATTTACATATTAAAATCCAAGAAAGAGAAAAGATAAAAAGTGCAAGAACCAGTAAAATTATTTCAATACAATACCCTTGGAGCCTTGATGGCAGGCCTTTATGGTGGCACCATGACAGTAGGAGAATTGCTAGAGCATGGTGACCTTGGTTTGGGAACTTTGGATTCCATTGATGGAGAATTGATTGTCTTGGATGGCAAGGCTTATCAAGCCAAAGGCTCAGGAGAGCAACCGGAAATTGTAGAAGTGTCACCAGATGCCCTTATTCCTTACGCTGCAGTGGTACCGCATCAGGCAGAGGTCATTTTCCGCCAGCGGTTTGAGATGACAGACAAGGAATTGGAAGAGCGAATCGAGTCTTATTATGACGGGGAAAATCTTTTCCGCTCTATCAAGATTCGTGGGGAATTTTCGCATATGCATGTGCGCATGATTCCTAAGTCGACACCAGATACAAAGTTTGCTGATGTTGCGACCCATCAACCGGAATATAGTCGTGACAATGTGGCGGGGACCATCGTTGGTTTCTGGACGCCAGAGATTTTCCATGGGGTTAGTGTGGCAGGCTATCATCTACACTTCATTTCAGATGACTTGACCTTCGGTGGACATGTCATGGACTTTGTTATCAAGGAAGGCATTATTGAGGTGGGAGCTGTTGACCAATTGGATCAACGTTTCCCAGTCCAAGACCGTCAATACTTGTTTGCTAAGTTCAATGTTGACGAGATGAAAAAAGATATTGAAAAGGCAGAATAGGAGAAGAAAATGACCATTCATATTATCATTACCATGGTGCTGTTGCTGGCTTTCTTGATAGGGAGCGTTTTGTATGCCAAAAAGAAATACCAGATTAATCTAGCTGTCTTGGGCTTGGGGGCTGTAGCATTCTTTGTCTCTTCACAGATTTTGGAAAAATTGGTGCATATCTTGGTTTTGCATCCTCAAAAAGACGGTAGTATTGCCCTCTTGCAAGATCATCCGCTTGTCTATATCATCTATGGCCTAGCCATGGCAGCATTTTTTGAGGAAACAGCTCGTCTTGTTTTCTTCAAATGGTTGGAGAAAAAGAGAAGTTTGGACAAGGCAGATGCCTTGGCTTATGGGTTAGGTCATGGTGGCTTGGAGTTGATTTTCCTAGGTCTTACTAGTTTGCTTAATCTCTACTTCGTTCTCTCAGCAGTTCAAACGCAGGATCCACAGGTCATGCAATTACTGTCTGAAAATATGTTGAAACTATCCAGTCGCTATCAGTCTGGCAGATTTATTTGCTTGGTTTTGAGAGAATCTTGGCCCTAGGTTTCCAATTACTCTTGACTGTTTGGGTTTACCAAGCTGTTCACCAGAAGAAATGGATTTATCTCCTAGCGGCCTATGGACTACATGCCTTCTTTGACCTGGCACCATCTCTTGTCCAAGTTGGCTGGTTGACCAATCCAGTCTTGGTTGAAGTTGTCCTAGCACTTGAACTCGTTCTGGTTGCCTATGGAACCAAGGCAATCTTTTGTAAAAAATCATAAGAAAAAGGGGGGAACCTCTTTTTTGTTTAAAATAAGCCCAAGATTTTTTTAGGGTCGTCAAATGGTCTTAAAAATGGTATAATGGAATGAATTTTGTAAAAGGAAGAGTGACATGTCTGTAAGAGAAAAAATGCTTGAAATCTTAGAAGGAATTGATATCCGTTTTAAAGAACCCTTGCATAGCTATAGTTATACAAAAGTAGGTGGAGAGGCCGATTATTTGGTCTTTCCACGAAATCGTTTTGAGTTGGCGCGCGTTGTTAAATTTGCCAACCAAGAAAATATTCCTTGGATGGTTCTTGGAAATGCTAGTAACATCATTGTTCGTGACGGTGGGATTCGTGGATTTGTCATCTTGTGTGACAAGCTCAATAATGTTTCTGTTGATGGCTATACTATTGAAGCAGAAGCTGGTGCTAACTTGATTGAAACAACTCGCATTGCCCTTCGTCATAGTTTGACTGGCTTTGAGTTTGCTTGTGGTATTCCTGGAAGTGTCGGTGGTGCTGTCTTTATGAATGCGGGTGCCTATGGTGGCGAGATTTCCCATATCTTACAGTCTTGTAAGGTCTTGACTAAGGACGGAGAAATCGAGACCCTGTCTGCAAAAGATTTGGCTTTTGGTTACCGCCACTCAGACATTCAGGAGTCTGGTGCAGTTGTCTTATCAGCTAAATTTGCCCTAGCCCCAGGAACCCATCAGGTTATCAAGCAGGAAATGGACCGCTTGACGCATCTACGTGAACTCAAGCAACCTTTAGAATATCCATCTTGTGGTTCGGTCTTTAAGCGTCCAGTTGGTCATTTTGCAGGTCAATTAATTTCAGAAGCTGGCTTGAAAGGCTATCGTATCGGTGGCGTAGAAGTGTCAGAAAAGCATGCAGGATTTATGATCAATGTCGCAGATGGAACGGCCAAAGACTACGAAGACTTGATTGAATCTGTTATCGAAAAAGTCAAGGAACACTCTGGCGTTACTCTTGAGAGAGAAGTCCGTATTTTAGGTGAAAGCAAGTAAGAAGCTGTATTTGAAAAGCTGCTGCTATGTCATGGAAAGGGGGTGAAAGCCTATCGTTAGTGCAGAAGAATGTAGGCAGTTCAATCTCCTACACGAGGTAGTAGTGGCCTGACAGAGCCCTGATCTGTTAATCTATGAAAAAGAAGGAATAAATGACAATTGAAAAAACCAATTATTGAATTCAAAAACGTCTCAAAAGTTTTTGAAGACAGCAACACCAAGGTTCTCAAAGATATCAACTTTGAGTTGGAAGAAGGGAAATTCTACACCCTTCTAGGCGCGTCTGGTTCAGGGAAATCAACCATCCTAAACATCATTGCAGGTTTACTGGATGCGACGACAGGAGATATTTTACTGGACGGTGTCCGCATCAATGACATCCCAACCAACAAGCGAGACGTCCATACGGTCTTCCAATCCTATGCCTTGTTTCCACATATGAATGTGTTTGAAAATGTTGCCTTTCCGCTCCGCTTGCGCAAGATTGACAAGAAAGAAATCGAGAAACGCGTAGCGGAAGTTCTCAAGATGGTTCAGTTGGAAGGTTACGAAAAACGTTCCATTCGTAAACTTTCTGGAGGACAACGTCAGCGTGTGGCTATTGCCCGTGCCATCATTAACCAACCCCGTGTGGTTTTGTTGGACGAACCTTTATCAGCGCTGGACTTGAAATTAAGAACAGACATGCAGTATGAACTGCGTGAACTGCAACAACGATTGGGCATTACCTTTGTCTTTGTCACTCACGATCAGGAAGAAGCCCTGGCCATGAGTGATTGGATTTTCGTTATGAATGATGGTGAGATTGTCCAGTCTGGAACTCCTGTGGACATCTACGATGAGCCAATCAACCACTTTGTTGCCACCTTTATCGGTGAGTCAAATATCTTGCCAGGAACCATGATTGAGGACTACTTGGTTGAGTTTAACGGCAAACGCTTCGAAGCGGTCGATGGGGGGATGAAGCCGAATGAACCTGTTGAGGTCGTGATTCGTCCAGAGGACTTGCGCATTACTCTTCCTGAAGAAGGCAAGCTCCAAGTTAAGGTCGATACCCAGCTTTTCCGTGGGGTTCACTATGAAATTATCGCATATGACGAACTTGGAAACGAATGGATGATCCACTCAACCCGTAAGGCCATCGTGGGTGAGGAAATCGGTCTGGACTTTGAACCAGAAGACATCCATATCATGCGTCTCAACGAAACCGAGGAAGAGTTCGATGCTCGTATCGAAGAATACGTGGAAATTGAAGAGCAAGAAGCAGGTCTGATCAATGCAATCGAGGAGGAAAGAGATGAAGAAAACAAGCTCTAAACTCTTTGTAGTGCCCTACATGCTCTGGATTGCCCTCTTTGTGTTGGCACCCTTGGTCTTGATTTTCGGTCAATCCTTTTTCAATATTGAAGGACAATTCAGTTTAGAAAACTATAAATCTTACTTTGCGTCACAAAATTTGACCTACCTCAAAATGAGTTTCAACTCTGTACTCTATGCAGGAATTGTGACCTTTGTGACCCTGCTTATCAGCTATCCAACAGCCCTCTTTTTGACCCGTCTCAAGCACCGTCAACTCTGGCTCATGCTGATTATCCTGCCAACTTGGATCAATTTGCTCCTCAAGGCTTATGCCTTTATCGGAATTTTTGGTCAGAATGGCTCTATTAACCAATTCTTGGAATTTATCGGAATTGGTTCACAACAGTTGCTCTTTACCGATTTCTCCTTTATCTTTGTCGCAAGCTATATTGAGCTTCCTTTATGATTTTGCCCATTTTCAATGTATTGGACGATATGGATAACAATCTTATCAATGCCAGTTATGACCTCGGTGCTACCAAGTGGGAGACCTTCCGTCATGTCATCTTCCCTCTTTCTATGAACGGGGTAAGAAGTGGAGTTCAGTCGGTCTTTATTCCAAGCTTGAGTCTCTTCATGCTGACCCGTTTGATTGGTGGGAACCGCGTTATCACGCTGGGAACGGCTATTGAACAGAATTTCCTAACAAATGACAACTACGGTATGGGTTCAACAATCGGTGTGATTCTCATCCTGACCATGTTCATCACCATGTGGGTGACCAAGGAAAGGAGAGAACGATGAAAAAATTTGCCAATCTTTATCTGGGACTGGTCTTTCTTGTCCTCTATCTGCCGATTTTTTACTTGATTGGCTACGCCTTTAATGCAGGAAACGACATGAATAGCTTTACAGGCTTTAGCTTGAGCCATTTTAAAACCATGTTTGGTGATGGTCGCCTTATGTTAATTGTGACTCAGACCTTTTTCTTGGCCTTTCTGTCAGCCTTGATAGCGACCATTATCGGAACTTTTGGAGCTATTTACATCTACCAGTCTCGTAAGAAATATCAAGAAGCCTTTCTATCACTCAATAATATCCTCATGGTTGCGCCTGATGTTATGATTGGTGCCAGCTTCTTGATTCTCTTTACCCAACTCAGGTTTTCACTTGGATTTTTGACTGTTCTCTCTAGTCACGTGGCCTTCTCGATTCCTATCGTGGTCTTGATGGTCTTGCCTCGTCTTAAGGAAATGAACGGTGACATGATTCATGCGGCCTATGACTTGGGAGCCAGTCAATTTCAGATGTTCAAGGAAATCATGCTTCCTTACCTGACTCCGTCTATCATTGCCGGTTATTTCATGGCCTTCACCTATTCGCTAGATGACTTTGCTGTGACCTTCTTTGTAACGGGAAATGGCTTTTCAACGCTGTCAGTCGAGATTTACTCTCGTGCTCGTAAGGGGATTTCGCTTGAAATCAATGCCCTGTCTGCCCTTGTCTTTCTCTTTAGTATTATCCTAGTGGTTGGATATTACTTTATCTCACGCGAGAAGGAGGAGCAAGCATGAAAAAACTCTATTCATTTTTAGCAGGAATTGTAGCAATTATCCTGGTCTTATGGGGAATTGCGACGCATCTAGATAGTAAAATCAATAGCCGAGATAGTCAAAAACTGGTCATTTACAACTGGGGGGACTATATCGATCCCGAACTCTTGGAGCAATTCACAGAAGAAACAGGAATCCAAGTCCAGTACGAGACTTTTGACTCCAACGAAGCCATGTATACCAAGATCAAGCAGGGTGGAACGACCTACGATATTGCCATTCCTAGTGAATACATGATTAACAAGATGAAGGACGAAGACCTCTTGGTACCGCTTGACTATTCAAAACTTGAAGGTCTTGAAAATATCGGACCAGAGTTCCTCAACCAGTCTTTTGACAAAGGAAATAAATTCTCCATCCCTTACTTCTGGGGAACCTTGGGAATTGTCTACAATGAAACCATGGTAGAGGAAGCGCCTGAACATTGGGATGACCTCTGGAAACCAGAGTATAAGAACTCTATCATGCTCTTTGATGGAGCGCGTGAGGTGCTGGGACTCGGACTCAATTCCCTCGGCTACAGCCTCAACTCCAAGGATCCCCAGCAGTTGGAAGAGACAGTGGATAAGCTCTATAAACTGACTCCAAATATCAAGGCTATTGTGGCGGACGAGATGAAGGGCTACATGATTCAGAATAATGCTGCTATCGGCGTGACCTTCTCTGGTGAAGCTAGCCAAATGCTAGAAAAAAATGAAAATCTACGCTATGTGGTACCGACTGAGGCCAGCAACCTTTGGTTTGACAATATGGTCATACCAAAAACAGTCAAAAACCAAGATGCAGCCTATGCCTTTATCAACTTTATGTTGAAACCCGAAAATGCCCTCAAAAAAATGCAGAGTATGTCGGCTATTCAACACCAAACCTACCAGCTAAGGAATTGCTCCCAGAGGAGAAAAAAGAAGACAAGGCCTTCTATCCAGATGCTGAAACCATGGAACACCTAGAAGTTTATGAGAAATTTGACCATAAATGGACAGGAAAAATATAGCGACCTCTTCCTACAGTTTAAAAATGTATCGGAAGTAGGAGTTAGCAGTCACGAAACGAATCAGTCAAGCTGGTTCGTTTTCTTAATAGAAGGCAATTTTTTTGTAACTGTATGTTTTTCTATGATAGTTGCTGTGTTTAGTAATATGAAAAATTGAGGATAAAAATAGTGATAAGTGAAATAACGGCGCATTTATTTCAAGATTTTTTTATTTGTTGAATTCTATCTCCTTCATTAAAATTGCTTCATTAAAATTTTTAAAATTGACTACTAGCTACATACGCTTTTTCCTTTTATGCTATAATATTCTCAATAGAATCTTTAATCTTCAAATAAATATTCCTTATGGAATAATTCCGTTTTATACCGTTTAGAATATTTAAGAGGATACAATGTTTAATAATGATTCTTTTGAAGATCGTCTTAAGGAACTGAGAAAAGTCAAGAAGTTGACTCAGATACAAATTTCTGAGATGATTGGTGTATAATAAGGTACTTATTTTCGTTGGGAGAATGGAACTTTAGAGCCTAATTTAGACGCCGTTGTCAAATTAGCAAAATTATTTGATACCACGACAGATTATTTACTAGGAAAAACGATTTATAGTACTCTAGATGGTATTTCTCATCCAATCACTAGAATTGATATGAAGAAGTTAAAAGAGTTTAATAAAACTGAACTTAATGATTTGAAATTTGTGCTTGTTATGAATGGAATAAAAAAACATTTCACTGTATTTAACTATATGTATGAGCTAGTTTCTGAATATAATTTAGACAAAGAAGAGCAAGGAATATTGCCGACACTCTTTAAAGAGGTTTATGATTATTTTAATGCAGATTAATGGTTTATAAGATTAAGCCTCAATAGATAGAGAATAGTATATTCTTGTTGAGTGATTCTATTTTATGAAGGTTGTTTGTAGTTGAAGGGGGAAATAGATGGACTCTAAAATTGATACAGCTTGGGACTTGTTTCTGGAGGGAAAAACATCAGAAGCTAAAAAGTTGGTTGAACAAGATTTTTCCATTGATACCTGTACAGATTTTAGCCTATTAAATCTGATGGGGTATTTATTATTGGCAGAAAAAGACTATGCTTCATGTACCCATATCTTTGAGAAATACATTTTATTGGCTCAACAAAATGAAGATAAAGAAAATGAACACATTGGCTTACATCAATTAGCTATGATCTACAGAGATCAGGGGGATTTTCATAAGGCTTTAAACTTATTGAAGATGAAGAGAAGATAGTTGAAGAGCATTTTCCAAATGATAATCTAAAGAAAGCTGTGAATAATTACGAACAGGGCTATGTGAGATTTAAATTAAACAATCTTGATGAGGCTCTTACATTCATGAATCTGTCATTGGAACAATCTTTAGAGACTGATGATGTAATTTCTCAAGCTTGTAGCTATAGAGGGTTAGGTGAAATCTATTTAGCCTTGGAAGATACGGAATTATCCAACACACATTTCAAACGAGCTATAGAACTTTTCGAAAGTGTTGGAGAATTTGAAGGGATAAAGGAAATTGAGGAATTGATTAATGAATGATTTTAAATTTAGATTTTGTTATTAGTTTGCTTTATCTTAAAGAATGTAGATATGCAATTGACAGTCTAGATAATATTAAAGCGAGAGAGTGATATGTTATTTTGGATTTGTTTAATATCAACAATTATATTGGCTAATTTTGTTCTCCTGAAAGAGTAATCAAAGATACAGGAAATTGGTCTGATTCAACGGAGATGATTTCCAGTTGACGCAAGCTTAAAAAAACGTTATAATAAGAAAGTTGAGAATTGATTTTCAGTTGTCTTAGTCCAGAGAAATGGCGGTGCTGCGAGCCATCTAAGCTAGGAAGTCATGCTACTCAATTTAACAATTGCATAAGAACAAGAGAATGACAAGTTCATTGAATGAAGGTGGTACCGCGGTTTTTCGCCCTTCGTGATATGAGCTTGTCTTTTGATTTTTGGAGGTGTTGATGAAAACATTTCTTGTCAAACAAAAATTTCGTCTTGGAGGCGAACGCTTCGCTATCAAGGATGACAGGGGAGAAATCGCCTATCAGGTGGAGGGATCATTTTTTAAGATTCCTAAAACTTTTACTATTTATGACGCTAATGGAGAACAGGTCAGTCAGATTAGTAAAGAAATCTTGACCTTGCTTCCTCGTTTTGAGATTCAGCTTCGGGATGGCTCGAGTTTTGTCATTCGCAAGAAGTTGACCTTCTGGCGAGATAAGTATGAGTTTGATAATCTAGGGCTTCGTATCGAGGGCAATATCTGGGATTTGAATTTCAAATTGCTGGATGATCGTGATCAGCTGATTGCAGAAATTAAGAAGGAACTCTTCCATCTGACATCTACCTATACCGTAACGGTTCTTGAGGACGCTTATGCAGACCTAGTCATTTCCCTCTGTGTCGCGATTGACTATGTGGAAATGCTGGAAAGCCAATCACATTAAACAAGTAAATAAGGAGACAATATGAAACAACTATCTAGTGCACAAGTACGCCAAATGTGGCTTGATTTCTGGGCGACCAAAGGTCACTCTGTAGAACCATCAGTGAGTTTGGTTCCTGTAAATGACCCAACACTTTTGTGGATCAACTCTGGGGTAGCAACCCTTAAGAAATACTTTGACGGGACCATTATCCCTGAAAATCCACGTATTACTAATGCCCAAAAGGCTATCCGTACCAACGATATTGAAAACGTAGGGAAGACTGCACGTCACCATACCATGTTTGAAATGTTGGGGAACTTCTCAATCGGAGATTACTTCCGTGACGAAGCAATCACTTGGGCTTATGAGCTTTTGACAAGTCCTGAATGGTTTGACTTCCCTGCTGAAAAACTTTACATGACCTACTATCCAGATGATAAAGATTCTTACAACCGTTGGATTGAAGTGGGAGTGGATCCAAGTCACTTGATTCCGATTGAAGACAACTTCTGGGAAATCGGTGCAGGACCTTCTGGACCAGATACAGAAATCTTCTTTGACCGTGGAGAAGCCTTTGACCCAGAAAATATCGGACTTCGCCTACTTGCAGAAGATATTGAAACGACCGTTACATCGAAATCTGGAACATCGTTTTGTCACAATTTAACGCAGACCCTGCTGTTCCTCGTAGCGAATACAAGGAATTGCCACACAAGAACATTGATACGGGCGCTGGTTTGGAGCGTTTGGTGGCGGTTATCCAAGGGGCTAAGACAAACTTTGAAACAGACCTCTTCATGCCGATCATTCGTGAAGTGGAGAAATTGTCTGGTAAGGTTTACGACCAAGATGGCGACAACATGAGCTTTAAAGTTATCGCAGACCACATCCGCTCCCTTTCATTTGCCATCGGTGATGGTGCCCTTCCAGGAAATGAAGGTCGTGGTTATGTCCTTCGTCGTCTTCTTCGTCGTGCTTCTATGCATGGTCAAAAATTGGGAATCAACGAGCCTTTCCTTTACAAACTCGTTCCAACTGTTGGAAAAATCATGGAAAGCTACTACCCAGAAGTGCTTGAAAAACGTGACTTTATTGAAAAAATCGTTAAGAGCGAAGAAGAGTCATTTGCCCGTACTCTTCACTCAGGTCAACACTTTGCCCAAGGCATCGTAGCAGACTTGAAAGAAAAAGGACAATCTGTCATTGCTGGTCAAGATGTATTCAAACTTTACGACACTTATGGATTCCCAGTTGAATTGACTGAAGAAATCGCTGAAGAAGCTGGTATGACTGTGGACCGTGAAGGATTTGAAGCAGCCATGAAAGAACAGCAAGAACGCGCGCGTGCATCAGCTGTCAAGGGTGGCTCAATGGGTATGCAAAATGAAACCCTTCAAACATCACTGTAGAAAGTGTCTTCAACTACAATGCTAGCCAATTGTCTTCTAAATTGGTAGCTATCGTGGCTGACAATGCAGAAGTAGAAGCTGTGTCAGAAGGAACTGCCTCTCTTATCTTTGCGGAAACGCCATTCTACGCTGAAATGGGTGGACAAGTCGCTGACCACGGACAAATCTTGGATGAATCTGGTTCAGTTGTAGCTAAGGTGACAAATGTTCAGAAAGCACCAAACGGACAAGCCCTTCATACAGTTGAAGTTCTTGCACCGCTTGCCTTGAACCAAGAATATACCTTGGCAATCGATACAAATCGTCGTCACCGTGTCATGAAAAACCACACAGCGACTCACTTGCTTCACGCTGCCCTTCACAATATCCTTGGAAAACATGCGACACAAGCAGGATCTCTTAACGAAGTTGAATTCCTACGCTTTGACTTTACTCACTTCCAAGCTGTAACTGCTGAAGAATTGCGTGCGATTGAACAGCAAGTCAACGAGAAAATCTGGGAAGCACTTGAAGTTAAGACAGTTGAAACAGATATTGACACTGCCAAAGAAATGGGTGCTATGGCTCTCTTTGGTGAGAAATACGGCAAGGAAGTCCGTGTTGTTACTATCGGTGACTACTCTATCGAGCTTTGTGGTGGTACCCACGTTGGCAACACTTCTGAAATTGGTCTTTTCAAGATTGTCAAAGAAGAAGGTATCGGTTCAGGAACTCGCCGTATCTTGGCAGTGACTGGTAAGGAAGCCTTTGAAGCCTACCGTGAACAAGAGGACGCTCTTAAAGCTGTCGCAGCAACCTTAAAAGCACCTCAACTTAAAGAAGTCCCTCACAAGGTAGAAGGACTTCAAGAACAACTTCGTCAATTGCAAAAAGAAAATGCTGAGTTGAAAGAAAAAGCCACAGCTGCAGCTGCAGGCGACATCTTCAAGGACGTTAAGGAAGTCAACGGTCACCGTTACATTGCTAGTCAAGTGTCTGTATCAGATGCCGGTGCCCTTCGTACCTTTGCGGATAACTGGAAACAAAAAGACTACTCTGATCTTCTTGTCCTTGTTGCTGCTATCGGTGACAAAGTTAATGTCCTTGTAGCAAGCAAGACAAAAGACCTTCATGCAGGAAACCTTGTCAAAGAATTGGCACCAATCGTCGATGGACGTGGTGGTGGTAAACCAGACATGGCCATGGCAGGAGGAAGCAACCAAGCTAAAATCCAAGAATTGTTGGATGCCGTAGCAGGTAAATTGTAATCAAGTAAAGATCTATCCATTTGGGTAGGTCTTTTTATGACTACAAAAAAGCCAAATCCGTTTGGACCTGGCTTGGTTATTATGAGCTATTAGATAGTATTGGCTGCCCAGACACTTACCGAAGCAGCTGAGACTGGGAATTGTCCATAACCTTCCTCATCAATTGTAACCTGACTTTGGTTATTTCCAAGTAAGTCTATGAAAGTTTGGTTAGCCCATTCTTGGCCGACAAACATAGACTTGCTGTTTTCTTGGTCATTTGAAATCAAGACTGCGATTGGGGATTGATTTTCAGCACCTGAACGTACCCAACCGATACAGTTAGGGTCATCAAAGTAGTCATTTTGTTCTCCATAGGACAAATCTTTTCGGATGGCTAGGAGGCGGTCAAGGACTTCTTTGAAATCTTGTTGAGCATATTGCCCTGAAATCCCATAGTAGTCGCCGTAAAAGACACATGGAAGGCCATTTTGGCGTAACAGAATGAGGGCATAGGCTGCTGGTTTGAACCATTCTTCAACGGTAGACTCAAGAGCTTGACCTCGTTGTGTATCGTGGTTGTCGACAAAAGTCACAGCCTTGTAAGGCTTGAGTTCAACCAAGCTATCTGTGAAATGCCACGAAGGTCATAGTTGGAACCTGCTCGACTAGCATCAAAGAGATTCTGGTGGAGACGAACATCGACAAGGTCAAAGCGTTCTTCCGTTTTTTCAAGATAGTCCAGATTGGCTTCCTTGTCTGGGTTCCAAAATTCACCGAAAACATAGAAATCCTCACCGTATTTTTCCTTCATATCACGAATGAAATTGCTCATAAAGAAAGAGTCGATGTGTTTAACGGCATCCAAGCGGAAACCAGCTACACCAGTCGTCTCCATGAACCAGTCAGCCCAATCATAGATATTTTGGATGACTTCAGGATGCTTAAAGTCTAGATCGGCATACATGAGGTAGTCGTAGTTTCCGTTTTCGTTATCGACTAATTCCTCATTTGCCCAGCCCTTGTTGTCACCTTGGATCAGATAAATCCCAGACTTACGGCGTTTTGCATCATAGTCAGTACCGGTGAAGTGGTACCAGTGCCAGTGGAAGTCATTGTAGGTATCTTGGCGACCATCGAAGGTAAGCTAGTCCAGCCGTTGATGGTGAAGGGTTCTCCGAGTTCGACTGTACGATCTTCAGGGTCCACTTCGATGACTTGAAAGGCTTCCATGTGATCGGCCGCAGCCTTGTGGTTGAGTACCACATCGGCCATAGGCTGGATTCCCTGTGCTTTTAGGGCTTGAATGGCTTGAAGATAGTTTTCTTTGAAGCCATACTTAGTGCGAACAGTCCCTTTTTGGTTAAACTCTCCTAGGTCGAATAAGTCATAGACCCCATAGCCAACATCTTTTTCGTTGGTAGCCTTAAAAGCTGGTGGCATCCAGACATGACTGATACCGAGATCAGCTAGGTGTTGAGCATCTTCAGCCAGACGCGTCCAGTGCTGTCCGTCGTGGGGCAGATACCATTCAAAGTATTGCATGAGTGTTTGATTTTGCATGATGTTTCCTCTTACTTGTCAATCTTGTTCTTTATTCTATCATAAAGTATTGGTTAGCGCCAACGTTTGCATAAAATAGAAGGAAACTATTTTAACTACTTAAATAAAGTATTGATTTTTTTGTATCAAAGTGCTAGTATAATAGTATGTAATATAGATAAAGATAGGAGTCATCCCATGATTGAATTTCAAAATGTTAGTAAGTTGTATGGTGATAAAGAGGCTTTGAGCAATCTCAATTTGCAGATTGAAAATGGGGAGATTATGGGCTTGATTGGCCATAATGGGGCTGGAAAATCGACCACTATAAAATCCCTAGTCAGTATCATTTCGCCCAGCAGTGGTCGTATTTTGGTAGATGGTTTAGATTTATCGGAAAATCGCTTGGCTATCAAACGAAAAATTGGCTACGTAGCAGACTCGCCTGACTTATTTTTACGTTTAACGGCCAATGAATTTTGGGAATTGATCGCCTCATCCTATGATCTGACTAGCTCTGACTTGGAGGCTAGTCTAGCTAGGCTATTGAGTGTTTTTGATTTTGCTGAAAACCGCTATCAGGTTATTGAAACCCTTTCTCACGGAATGCGTCAGAAAGTCTTTGTCATCGGGGCACTCTTGTCTGATCCTGATATTTGGGTTTTGGACGAACCCTTGACTGGTTTGGATCCCCAGGCTGCCTTTGATTTGAAGCAGATGATGAAGGAACATGCACAAAAAGGCAAGACGGTCTTGTTTTCAACTCATGTCCTAGAGGTGGCCGAGCAAGTCTGTGATCGGATTGCCATTTTGAAAAAGGGGCATTTGATTTATTGTGGTAGTGTAGAGGACTTGAGAAAAGACCACCCAGACCAGTCTTTGGAAAGTATCTACCTTAGTCTTGCTGGTAGAAAAGAGGAGGTTTCAGATGCGTCTCAAGGTCATTAAAAAATTAGTTGATATCAATATCCTCTATTCATCTCAAGAAGCTAATCTGGCTAACCTACGAAAGAAGCAAGCTAAAAATCCTGGAAAAAAAGTAAATGTTTCCGCTAGAGTCCTAAGTTCTTACATTTTTTCCAGTCTCTTGATGCTCATCATGTTTATAAATATAGCCTTTCGTTTTTCCTTTTGAGGAAATACCAAGTTTTTTTAGTAGCATGGTTGCTATTTTACTGGTGCTTGCCTTTTCAACTTCTTTCACTGCATTTTACAATGTCTTTTATGAGAGTAAGGATTTGGTATCGTATAGGCCCTATGCCTTTAAAGAATCAGAGATTATAATTGCTAAAGGACTGTCTGTTCTCTTGCCAGCTCTAGCTGGAATTGTACCAATCCTAGCTTATTTTCTAGTCCTCTATATTAGGCTAGCTCCTTCTCTTTGGCTGGGCTTGCCTTTGATGTTGCTGTCCTTGGCCTTATTATTTGTCTCTGTTACTTTAGTGATGGTAGTGGCAGTACATTTCTTGGCTCAGACTAGGGTCTTCAGAAAGTATCAGTCTATTTTTTCGAATGTGATGATTGGAATAGGGGTTCTCATACCTTTAATATTTGTCCTCTTTCTACAGTCGACTTTTGGAAGTATTGTTGACAAAGTTAGAGACATTCCATTTCTCCTTTATCCTCTTCATATCTTTTACAAAATAGCAGTGGCTCCTTTTTCGACAGAAGCCTTAGTGGGGCTGCTCGTTTGGATAGGACTAACTCTCTTCCTGCTTTATCTGACCAAAAAGAAGGTCCTTCCTCGTTTTTATGACGTTATCCTGCTTAATAGTGAGGAGAAAATCAAAAAAGAACGTCGCAGCAAGGAGAGAATTTCAACTACTAAAAAGGGATTTTTCCGCATGGTTTTGCACTACAACCTCTCTCTCTTGGGACAGGGAACTGGCGTGGTTACAGTGCTTTTTACAAGCGCTTTCCTTCCTTATCTCATGATGATTGGTCTGATTTCCAAAATCCGAGATTCTCAGATAGTTCCAGACATTCATCCTCCATACTGGTTACCCTTGTTTTTTATAGCTCTCTTTATAGCAGTTGTCAATAACAATATCACCAGCCTGCCTTCAATTGCCTTGTCCTTGGAGAGGGAAAATTTTGATTTTCTGAAGAGTTTACCCTTTGACTTTGCTCGTTATGTGAAACTGAAATTTTGGATTATATTTGCTGTTCAATCCTTTTTACCTATCTTGACTTTACTTGGTCTTTCCCTTTATTTAGGATTGCCCATCCTTTCGATGATTTATCTTCTTGTGGCATGGATCCTTGCCAGTGTCATCCTTTCTTGTCACCATTATTTTAAGGATGTGAAAAATCTGTCAACCAATTGGACTAGCATTACGGACTTGGTGAATCGTTCAAATGGCATAGTCAAAATAGTTTTACTCTTAATTTATAGTGTTATCTTAATGATTTTAGTCATAGCAAGTTTGTTCTTGGTTCAGTCTCTCGCCCCTGTCCTTGCCATCAGCTTGGGAGTAGGAGTTCTTATCCTCTTGCTTGGTCTTGCTATTTTTGGCTATCATTACTACCTGTCACGCATATTGACAGAAATAGAAAAAAGATGAGGTAGTTGGTTGCTTGATTGATAAATTCAATTCGACAAACGCTTTTATAGTTTGTTAGAATGTAGTTGTAAATGATTAAGATTGGTAATCAAAAATATATAGGGAGGAATGTTTTGAATAAGAAATATAATATAGTTCTATTATTGTTGTTTATAGTTTATTTATTTGGATATTTTTCAATTTCAAAAACGTTAATTCCTATAATGTGTGTGATCCAAGTGTTTTTGATAGAACATATATTTAGAGTTCGAAATAGGATTATTCAAATAGGTGAAATGATAATTATTGTTGCTTCTATAATATTATTTATTGATAGTATATTGAATTTGTAACAAAAGGCTTCTATATATAAAATCAAATTTTCCAGATACCTACTGAAGCTGATTTATATCCTCATATTTCTTCTACTATATTCGTCACTAAACTTGACAGACATATATTGCAGGTACAGCCTCTCTAGCTACAATCTCACAGTTAACCTGAGGTTAGTTTCTTAGTTTGCTCTTTGATTTTCGTTGAATTTTATTTTATAAAACGAAATGCTCCTCCACGATGGAAGAGCATCTTTTATTGTGATTTTGATTCGGTTTCTGCAGACTCGGGATGGAGTTCTTGGTAACTTGGCGCCTTGAAAAAGGTCAGTACTGGTTTTACCTTGTCGTTGGCTAAAGAGACTAGTTGATCGACTACCTTTTTCTTGCTCAATTTTTTGCAGAATTGGTAAGGAATTGAGGTAAGAAATACTTTCTGTATCAACTGTTCCAAGATGATCTTTTTGATAGAAACGTATCAAATCGCCAGTTTGAATCTGGTCGCTAATTTTCAGCTGTTGACTGACTGCCTGACGAACGCTTTCCAGTTCGGTCTGAGTTTGCTCATCAAGATTACTGATTTCAAGACCACTTTCAGTATAGTAGGTTCGTCCGTCATAACTGGTGTATTTAGGTGTGACGAAGGAATTGGCAGTTCGAAAGGCAACTGTTTCTTGATGGTCTGGTGATAGGAGGTCTTGTCCAACTTGAAGGAAGGAATTGTACTTAATACCAAGGAGGTGTTCGAGAGTAGGTAAGATATCGATTTGTCCACCGTAGGTATTGATGATTTTCCCTTTTTCATAACCAGGCATGACCGCCATAAAAGGTACTCGTTGCAACATGGCGTTGTCGTAATTCGACCAGTTCTCAGAAGTCTTTCCAATCAAAGGTGCCAGGTCAGGATTGCGGGAGTTGGAAATTCCATAATGGTCTCCGTAGATGACGATGATGGAATTTTCATAGAGGCCACTTTCTTTGAGATAGTCAAAGAAGGCCTTGGTAGCACTGTCCAGATAGTTAGCCGTTTGGAAGTAGCCATTTATCGTTTCATCTTTGGTTTTGGCCAAGGGGAAACCAAGCTCATCTCCCGTCAGATTGCTAGCATAGGGATAGTGATTGGAAACCGTGATATACTTGGAATAAAAAGGCTGCTGCAAGTGCTCCAGATATTGGATGGAATCTTTCATCATGATTTTATCATTTAAACCATATTGGAAAGAATTACTACTGTCTTGCTTGGTGAAATAGGAAGCATCAAAGAAGTACTGGTAGCCCCATTGCTTATAGGTCGTATTTAGATTCCAGAAGGTCCCGATATTACCGTGAAAGACGGCACTCGATTGATAGCCGTTTTTTGATAGGATAAAAGGAGCTACCTGCTGGGTATTGCTACCACCGTAATTGACCATGAAAGAACCTTGGTCAAGTCCAAACAAACCAGTCTCCAGCATGGTTTCCGCATCTGAAGTCTTACCAGCCTTGACTTGGTTAAAGATATTCGAAAAGGCTAGGGTTGATTGCGAATGGTAAAGGGAATTCAGGAAGGGAGTGACTTCATGCTTAGTTCCATCTATGTTAAGTTTATAGTCAAGCAGAAATTGCTGGAAACTCTCTAAGTGGAGATAAATCACATTTTTCCCTTTGGCTAAGCCGAAATAGTCTGGATTGGGTTTGGCAGAGTGTTCTTGAATATAATCTGTGATAGGTTGAAAATCAGTCTCAGATGCCTTGGCACGTTCTTTGTTGGCGCTGTAGGATTGATTGGCACTATAGCCTAAAAAGGCTGGTAAACTGAGGACGCGGACAATATAATAATTAGAAAATCCTCGGGATAGGGAGGTCGGGACGCTCAATTTCAGCCAAGAAAAGATTAGCAGAAAAGAGCAGGGCTGAGAGAGCAGTGATAGCGACACTGGAGCGGAATCTGAAAGGTCTCTTATCCAGTTGTATGCATTTTTTATAGAGAAGAAAAGCCAGCAGTGGGAAATCCATAAAATAGATGAAATCCCAAAGGCGTAGTAACTCTAGTTCAGCAGTTCCAACAGACACCTTGCTGACCACTTTCATGGTATTAGCCGTGATAAAGTCACTAAATTCTCGATAGTAAAAGACATTGAAATAGAGCCAAATAAACAAAAGGCTATAAATAACTATACTAACAGTATAAAAAATCTTGGTTGACTGAGCATAGAGGGCTAGATCCAGGAGGAGTAGTCCCAAAGGGAAGGGGATTGAAAAAGGAGATAAAGGCAAGGTAATTTCCTTGCAGCTTGCCCAATTGAATGTCTAAATTGAAGTCAACGGTATAGGCTAATAAGGTTTTGAGCCAATATAGGATTAAAAGGGTTAGGACAAAACCCAGTCTGGTACTGATTGCTTTTTTGGATTTTGTTAAAATTGATTCTCACACAATTACTTTCTAAGTTCTTATTAGTATTAGTATACCATTTTTTTAAAAAGAAGAGTAAAAAAAGCAAGGGTAGTTTCTTTTTTTGAGAATTGTCATAAAAAAATTTGATATAATAGGAACTATGAATAAAATAAGAGTCAGTAAACGGGTTGAAAAAAAGCTTTCCAAGGGGCTTGTTTTACTAGAAGTTAGTGACCTTGCAGATGTCCATCTTAAGGATCAGGAAGTAGAAGTCTATAGTCAAGATGGAAACTTTCTTGGGACTGCCTACCTTTCTCAGCAAAACAAGGGCTTGGGCTGGTTTGTCAGTAAAGACAAGGTGACCTTTAATCAATCTTTCTTTGAAACACTGTTTAGACGAGCTAAGGAAAAGAGAAGCGCCTACTATCAAGATGATTTGACAACTGCCTTTCGCCTCTTCAACCAAGAGGGAGATGGCTTCGGGGGTCTAACAGTGGACCTGTATGGCGACTATGTCGTCTTTTCTTGGTATAACTCTTATGTTTATCAGATTCGCAAGGTTATCTTAGAAGCTTTTAGCCAGGTTTTTCCTGAGGTTTTAGGAGCATATGAGAAGATCCGTTTTAAGGGTTTGGACTATGAATCTGCCCATGTTTATGGTCAAGAATCACCTGACTTTTTCACTGTTTTGGAAAATGGTGTCCTTTATCAAGTCTTCATGAATGATGGCCTGATGACAGGGATTTTCCTTGACCAGCACGAGGTTCGTGGGAGCTTGGTTGACGGATTGGCTATGGGTAAATCCTTGCTCAATATGTTTTCCTATACAGCAGCTTTTTCAGTAGCTGCGGTCATGGGGGGAGCAAGCCAGACAACTTCGGTTGACCTAGCCAAACGTTCACGAGAATTGTCTCAAGCCCATTTTCAGGCCAATGGAATCAGTACAGACGACCATCGTTTTATAGTCATGGACGTCTTTGAATATTTCAAATATGCCAAACGAAAAGGCTTGACCTACGATGTGATTGTCCTAGATCCGCCTAGCTTTGCTCGGAACAAAAAACAAACATTTTCTGTGGCCAAGGATTATCACAAGTTGATTTCCCAGAGTCTTGAGATTTTAAATCCTGGAGGGATTATCATTGCTAGTACCAATGCTGCCAATGTATCCCGACAGAAATTTACAGAACAAATTGATAAAGGCTTTGCAGGAAGAAGTTACCAGATTTTAAATAAATACGGTCTTCCAGCAGATTTCGCCTATAATAAAAAAGATGAAAGTAGTAATTACCTCAAGGTGATTAGTATGAAGGTTAGTAAATGAAATTAATCGTTTCAGTAATGCCAAGAAGTTTAGAGGAGGCCCAGGCTCTGGATGCCACGAGGTATCTGGATGCCGACATCATTGAATGGCGTGCAGACTATCTGCCTAAGGAAGCGATTTTGCAGGTGGCTCCAGCTATTTTTGAAAAATTTGCAGGCCGTGAGTTGGTTTTCACATTGCGAACTCGCTCTGAAGGGGGAGAAATTGATCTTTCTCAAGAAGAATATATCCATCTAATCAAGGAAGTGGCGCAACTCTATCAACCAGACTATATTGATTTTGAGTACTACAGCTACAAGGATGTTTTTGAGGAGATGTTGGATTTCCCAAATCTCATTTTGAGTTACCACAATTTCCAAGAAACACCTGAAAACATGATGGAAATCTTGTCAGAGTTGACGAGCCTAAATCCAAAACTTGTCAAGGTTGCGGTGATGGCTCATACGGAGCAGGATGTGCTAGACTTGATGAACTATACACGAGGCTTTAAAACTCTCAATCCTGAGCAGGAATATGTAACCATTTCTATGGGCAAGGTGGGCAAGGTCTCTCGTATCACTGCGGATGTGACAGGTTCTAGCTGGTCCTTTGCTAGTCTAGATGAGGCAAGTGCCCCAGGTCAGATTTCTCTAGCTAACATGAAAAAAATTCGGGAGATTTTGGATGAAGCTTGATGGCTATACACGTTTAGCAGCCGTTGTTGCCAATCCTATTAAGCATTCTATTTCCCCCTTTATTCACAATAGGGCCTTCGAGGCGACAGCTACCAATGGTGCTTATGTGACTTGGGAGATTGAAGCGGCTGACTTGGCAGAAACAGTGGCTAATATTCGTCGCTACCAGATGTTTGGCATCAACCTGTCTATGCCTTATAAGGAGCAAGTGATTCCTTATTTGGATGAGCTGAGCGATGAAGCGCGCTTGATTGGTGCGGTTAATACGGTTGTCAATGAGAATGGCAATTTAATTGGATATAATACAGATGGCAAGGGATTTTTTAAGAGCTTGCCTTCTTTTACAATTTCAGGTAAGAAGATGACCCTGCTGGGTGCAGGTGGTGCGGCTAAATCCATTCTGGCGCAAGCTATTTTGGATGGTGTCAGTCAGATTTCTGTCTTTGTTCGTTCAGTTTCTATGGAAAAAACAAGACCTTACCTAGACAAGTTACAGGAGCAAACAGGCTTTAAAGTGGACTTGTATGCTTTAGAAGATGTTCCTGAACTGCAAGCAAGGATTGCTGAGTCGGATTTACTTGTCAATGCGACAAGTGTAGGGATGGATGGTCAATCATCTCCAGTTCCTGAAAGCATAGTTTTACCGGAAACTCTCTTAGTGGCTGATATCATTTATCAACCCTTTGAAACACCATTTTTGAAATGGGCTAGAAGTCAGGGGAATCCAGCGGTCAATGGTCTGGGAATGTTGCTCTATCAAGCTGCAGAAGCTTTTCAACTGTGGACAGGAAAGGAAATGCCAACAGAAGTGATTTGGCAGTCTTTAACAGAAAAATACCAATAAAGAAAGGGAGATGCTCCTATGAAAATCAGAATCGATATTCCTCATCATCCTTATGATATTCAGATTGAAAAAGGTTGTCTGGCTCAGGCTGGCCAATGGTTGCGAGAACTATGGCAACCACAAAAAGTGGTCATTGTAACAGACAATCATGTAGCTTCTCTCTATGCAGAGAAGGTCAAACTCAGTTTAGAAGATGCTGGTTTTCAGGTAGCTGTTTTTGACTTTTTAGAAGGTGAAGAAAGAAAGAATTTAACCACTGTTCAGAAAGTCTATGAATTTTTAGTCAAGCAAGGACTGACTCGTAGCGATGGAATCGTTGCTCTCGGAGGTGGTGTCGTTGGAGACCTAGCTGGTTTTGTAGCCTCTACCTATATGCGGGGAATTCATTTTGTTCAGATTCCGACTAGCTTGACAGCCCAGGTGGATTCTTCTATCGGTGGAAAGACGGGTGTTAACACTCCTTTTGCTAAAAATATGGTGGGGACCTTTGCCCAACCAGATGGGGTTCTGATTGATCCGCTTGTTCTTGAAACTCTCGGAAAAAGAGAGTTGATTGAAGGGATGGGTGAGGTTATCAAGTACGGCTTGATTGAAGATCCAGAACTTTGGGCTCTTTTGACGGAACTGGATGGTTCTGTGGAGAGTATTTTGGAGAATGCAGAGACCTTGATTGAACATTCTTGCCAGGTCAAGCGCAAGATGGTAGTTGAGGATGAGTTGGACAATGGTGTACGCCTTTATCTCAATTTTGGCCACACCATTGGCCATGCTATTGAAGCAACGGCTGGTTATGGCAAGGTCATGCATGGAGAAGCTGTGGCCATGGGTATGGTACAGATTTCCAAGGTTGCTGAGGAAAAAGGTCTCATGCCAGTTGGCATAACTCAGTCCATCACAGAAATGTGTCAGAAATTTGGTTTGCCTGTTAACTATGAAAACTGGGATGTAGATAAGCTTTATCAAGCTCTTACTCATGACAAGAAAGCGCGTGGCAATACCTTGAAATTGGTCTTGGTGCCAGAGCTTGGTTCAGCGACTATTCACCCAGTTTCTCTGGAAGAGATGAAAGACTACTTGGTAAAATAAGGAGAGTGTATGAGATATTTAACTGCAGGAGAATCACACGGCCCCCGTCTGACGGCTATCATTGAAGGAATTCCAGCTGGGCTACCTTTGACAGCAGAGGATATCAATGAGGACCTTAAACGCCGTCAGGGTGGTTACGGTCGTGGTGGCCGTATGAAGATTGAGAGTGACCAGGTTGTCTTTACTTCGGGTGTTCGCCATGGGAAGACGACAGGGGCTCCCATTACCATGGATGTCATCAATAAGGACCACCAAAAATGGCTGGATATTATGTCTGCGGAAGACATTGAAGAGCGACTTAAAAGCAAACGGAAAATCACTCATCCTCGTCCAGGTCATGCTGACTTGGTAGGGGGATCAAGTACCGTTTTGACGATTTGAGAAATTCTTTGGAGCGTTCATCAGCTCGTGAAACAACTATGCGAGTGGCAGTCGGGGCTGTAGCCAAACGCCTCTTGGCTGAGCTGGATATGGAGATTGCCAACCATGTCGTAGTCTTTGGTGGCAAGGAAATCGATGTTCCTGAGAATCTCACAGTTGCTGAGATTAAGGAAAGAGCTGCCCAGTCCGAAGTTTCTATTGTCAACCAAGAAAGAGAACAGGAAATCAAGGATTATATTGACCAAATCAAACGTGACGGTGATACCATAGGTGGGGTTGTGGAGACAGTCGTTGGAGGTGTTCCAGTTGGTCTTGGTTCCTATGTCCAATGGGACAGAAAATTAGATGCCAGAATTGCCCAAGCAGTTGTCTCTATCAATGCCTTTAAAGGGGTGGAATTTGGTCTTGGCTTTGAAGCTGGCTATCGTAAAGGCAGCCAGGTCATGGATGAAATTCTCTGGTCTAGAGAAGACGGCTATACTCGCCGTACCAATAATCTGGGCGGCTTTGAAGGTGGTATGACCAATGGGCAACCCATCGTTGTTCGAGGCGTGATGAAGCCCATTCCTACTCTCTACAAACCACTCATGAGTGTGGATATCGAAACCCATGAACCCTACAAGGCAACTGTGGAGAGAAGTGATCCGACTGCTCTTCCAGCTGCAGGTGTGGTCATGGAAGCCGTTGTGGCAACGGTTCTGGCACAAGAAATCCTTGAAAAATTCTCATCAGATAATCTAGAGGAATTAAAAGAAGCGGTAGCTAAACACCGAGACTATACAAAGAACTATTAAGGAGTTCCTATGGCAAAAACAGTCTATATCGCAGGTCTTGGATTGATTGGAGCCTCTATGGCCCTAGGTATCAAACGCGATCATCCAGATTATGAAATTTTAGGTTATAATCGCAGTCAAGCTTCGAGAGATATCGCCTTGAAAGAAGGCATGATTGACCGTGCAACGGATGATTTTGCCAGTTTTGCTCCTTTAGCAGATATCATCATTCTCAGCTTGCCAATCAAGCAAACTATTGCTTTTATTAAGGAATTGGCCAACTTGGACTTGAAAGAAGACGTGATTATCTCAGATGCTGGTTCGACCAAGTCAGCCATTGTGGATGCGGCGGAGCAATATTTGGCTGGCAAACCTGTTCGCTTTGTCGGGGCCCATCCCATGGCTGGTAGTCACAAGACAGGGGCTGCTTCTGCGGATGTCAATCTTTTTGAAAATGCCTATTATATCTTTACACCTTCAAGCCTGACAGGTCAGGACACGCTTGAGGAAATGAAGGATCTGCTTTCAGGTCTTCATGCTCGTTTTATAGAAATTGATGCCAAGGAGCATGATTGTGTCACTTCTCAGATTAGCCATTTTCCTCATATTCTGGCTTCTAGTCTTATGGAACAGACCGCGGTCTATGCTCAAAAACATGAGATGGCAAGCCGCTTTGCGGCAGGTGGTTTTCGAGATATGACTCGGATTGCGGAAAGCGAGCCAGGTATGTGGACTTCTATTCTCTTGTCCAATCGCGAGACTATCCTAGAGCGGATTGAGGATTTTAAGGAACGTTTAGATGAGGTTGGTCAGGCAATCAGTAAGGGAGATGAAGAGCAAATCTGGAACTTTTTCAACCAAGCACGTGCACAACGTCAGGCCATGGAAATCCATAAGCGTGGTGGAGTGGACAGTTCTTACGACCTCTATGTCGATGTTCCCGATGAAGAAGATGTCATCTTGAGGATTTTGGAATTGCTACGTGGAACTTCCTTGGTTAATATTCACATCAATGAGGAAAACCGTGAAGATATTCACGGGATTCTACAAATTTCATTTAAAAATGCTCAAGACTTGGAAAGAGCTGAGCACCTCATAACAGAAAATACCGACTATACAGTCGTTGTCAAATAAGGAGAAGAACATGTCAAATATTTACGATAGTGCAAATGAACTCAGTCGCGGTCTACGCGAATTACCAGAATACAAGGCTGTTAAAGCAGCTAAAGATGCTATTTCAGCAGATGCTGAGGCAAGCAAAATCTTTACAGAATATGTTGCTTTCCAAGAGGAAATTCAAAGACTAGCGCAGACAGGGCAAATGCCAGACGCTTCCTTCCAAGCTAAGATGGAAGGCTTTGGCAAGCAGATTCAGGGAAATAACCTATTGTCAGAATTCTTTACCAAGCAACAACAATTGGCAATTTACCTTTCTGACATTGAAAAAATTGTTTTCGAACCAGTTTCAGAATTGCTAAAATAAGAAAATAACAATTCTAAAGTCAGGAATTTTTAAGGAATTTCTGGCTTTTTATGATAAAATAAGTAAAAGTATTGCAAGTATGAGGTCCAGTATGAAACTAAAAACAAACATTAGCCACTTACACGGCAGTATACGAGTTCCAGGTGACAAGTCTATCAGTCACCGCTCCATTATCTTTGGAAGCTTGGCTGAGGGTGAGACCAAGGTTTATGATATATTACGTGGTGAAGACGTCCTTTCGACCATGCAAGTCTTTCGTGATCTTGGTGTTGAAATTGAGGATAAAGATGGGGTTATTACCATTCAAGGTGTAGGCATGGATGGCTTAAAAGCGCCACAAAATGCCCTTGATATGGGAAATTCTGGCACCTCGATTCGCCTGATTTCAGGTGTCCTTGCCGGTGCAGACTTTGAAGTTGAAATGTTCGGAGATGATAGTCTCTCCAAACGTCCTATGGATCGTGTGACTATTCCGTTGAAAAAAATGGGAGTCAGCATTTCAGGGCAAACTGAGCGAGACCTGCCTCCCCTTCACTTAAAAGGAACGAAAAACCTAACCCCTATTCAGTATGAGTTGCCAATTGCCTCAGCCCAAGTCAAGTCAGCCTTGATGTTTGCAGCCTTACAAGCTAAGGGGAAGTCCGTTATTATCGAAAAAGAATGCACCCGTAATCATACTGAAGATATGTTGCAACAATTTGGTGGTCATTTAAGTGTGGACGGCAAGAAAATCACAGTCCAAGGACCGCAAAAATTGACAGGACAAAAGGTGGTTGTTCCAGGAGATATTTCCAGTGCAGCCTTTTGGTTGGTTGCCGGTTTGATTGTTCCAAATTCTCGTCTAGTGCTGCAGAATGTGGGTATTAACGAAACGCGCACAGGTATCATTGATGTCATTCGCGCCATGGGTGGAAAACTAGACATAACTGAAATTGACCCAGTCGCTAAATCTGCAACCTTGACTGTTGAGTCTTCTGACTTGAAAGGAACAGAGATTGGCGGTGCTTTGATCCCACGATTGATTGATGAATTGCCAATTATCGCCCTACTTGCGACCCAAGCCCAAGGTGTAACGATTATTAAGGATGCTGAGGAACTTAAGGTCAAGGAAACAGACCGCATTCAGGTTGTGGCAGACGCTTTAAATAGCATGGGTGCGGATATCACACCTACAGCAGATGGAATGATTATCAAAGGAAAATCAGCCCTTCACGGTGCTAGAGTCAATACTTTTGGAGATCATCGTATCGGCATGATGACGGCTATCGCGGCCCTCTTGGTTGCTGATGGAGAGGTGGAGCTTAATCGTGCAGAAGCCATCAATACCAGCTATCCTAGCTTCTTTGATGATTTGGAGAGCTTGATTCATGGCTAAGGTATTACTCGGATTTATGGGGGCTGGCAAATCGACTATTGCAAGAGGTTTGGACACTAATTACCTTGATATGGATGCACTGATTGAGAAACACCTAGGCATGTCTATCGCGGATTTTTTCGCTGAAAAGGGAGAAGCGGCCTTTCGACAGGTTGAGTCAGAAGTCCTAGCTGATTTACTACAAAGAGATCAAGTTGTGTCAACTGGTGGAGGAGTGGTTATTTCTCAGCGAAATCGTGACTTACTCAAAACCAATTCTGATAATATCTACCTGAAAGCCGATTTTGAGACCCTCTACCAACGCATATCAGCTGATGAGGACAATCAGCGCCCGCTGTTTCTAAATAATAGCAAGGAAGAACTTGCAGCTATTTTCCAAGAAAGACAGGCTTGGTATGAGGAAGTGGCTAGTCGGGTTTTGGATGTGACCAAGTTAAGCCCAGAGGAAATTATAGAGGAACTAAGATGAAAATTGCTTATCTAGGTCCCAAGGGATCATTTTCACACCATGTTGTGCAGACAGCTTTTCCTCATGAGGAACTGCAGGCCTTTGCTAATATTACAGATGTAATCAAGGCCTATGAGCAAGGCTTGGTGGACTATTCTGTGGTGCCAGTTGAAAATTCTATCGAGGGTAGTGTTCATGAAACCTTGGACTATCTTTTTCATCAGGCTCGCATTCAAGCAGTAGCAGAAATTGTTCAGCCCATTCATCAGCACTTGATGGTGGTTCCAGGTCATACTAAGATTGAAAAGATTTTTTCACATCCACAGGCTTTGGCTCAAGGAAAGAAATTCATCGATGAACAATATCCTGAGGTCAAAATTGAGGTGACTGCTAGTACAGCCTATGCAGCTCGCTTTATTTCCGAACATCCAGACCAGCCTTATGCAGCCATTGCACCTAGAAGTTCTGCCGAAGAATATGGCTTGGAATTAATTGCAGAGGATATTCAAGAGATGGAAGCCAATTTTACACGTTTTTGGGTGTTAGGGGCAGAGATACCGATGATTCCTTTGAACTCGCAAGCTGAAAAAATGAGTTTGGCCTTGACCTTACCAGACAACCTACCTGGTGCTCTTTACAAGGCACTTTCGACCTTTGCTTGGAGAGGAATTGACCTGACAAAAATTGAAAGTCGTCCACTCAAGACAGCACTGGGCGAATATTTTTTCATTATCGATGTGGACTATACTGATAAGGACTTGGTTCACTTTGCCCAAAAAGAATTAGAAACGATTGGAATTCAGTATAAGGTTTTGGGTGCCTATTCCATTTATCCAATATCAGACCATGGGAAGGAGAGAAGATGAGTAAAGAAAATCCCTTAAGTCACCACGAGCAGTTACGTTATGCCTATCTTCTTAAGAATATTCACTATCTCAATGAGCGAGAAAAAGAAGAGTTTGCTTACCTGCAAGGTAAATTAAATGAGGAGAGTAGCGAGACTTTTTCAGAAAGTCAGAAATTGGCAAAGGATGATAGAAAGCCAAGTGCTAACACTTCGATTCCTTCTTATAATAGCCGTAGTCGTTCTGATAGATACCAGAAAATCAATTCTCTTCCAAAGAAAAAAACTAAAAGCCGGAAGCTACGGTGGGGCCGTATTTTCGCAGGTTTACTTGCTCTCTTAACTTTTCTAGCCTTAGGTATGATTTTTATGTTCTTAAAAGGTTATACCAATGCTAATCCAGATAAAAATACGAATGCTCGAGCAGCCCAAGTAGAAGTTTTTCATGGTCAAGATACCAAGGATGGGGTTAATATTTTGATTATGGGGACGGATGGACGGATTGGTCAAAATAGTGCTGAGACGCGGACGGACTCTATTATGGTATTAAATGTTGGCGGCTCAGATAAGAAAATGAAGCTGGTCAGTTTCATGCGCGATAATTTGGTCTATATAGACGGTTACAGTCAAGTGATTAACGGTAGAAAACAGACGGATAACAAGTTAAACGTAGCCTACGAGTTAGGAGAACAAGAGGGGCAAAAAGGGGCAGAAATGGTTCGTCAAGTCTTGAAAGATAATTTGACTTGGATATTAAGTACTATGCCTTGGTCGATTTTCAGGCCTTTGCCACAGCGATTGACACACTTTTCCCTGATGGGGTGACAATTGATGCTCAATTTTCAACATTGAATGGACGCCCGCTAACAGAAGCTACAGTCGGAGATGATTTACATGCTACTGAGACTGAGTCTCCAACCCAAACCATCAAAGTCGGGAAGCAGCAGATGAATGGCTCAACCTTGCTCAATTATGCTCGTTTCCGTGATGATGATGAGGCGGATTACGGCCGTACCAAAAGACAGCAACAAGTACTGACAGCCGTTCTTCAGCAAATCAAGGATCCAACCAAGCTCTTTACAGGTTCAGAGGCACTTGGCAAGGTCTTCGCAATGACTTCAACGAATGTTCCTTATACCTTCCTGTTAACAAATGGCTTGTCTTTCCTAGACGGAGTTCAAAATGGTATTGAAAAATTGACGATTCCAGAACTAGGTGATTGGGTCGATGCCTATGATGTCTACGGAGGCTTGGGTTTGCTGGTTGATCAAAACAAATATCAGAATAAATTATCTCAGATGGGCTTGAGATAAAATAAGATAGGAGAATCAAAGTTTGAAGGCTATTTATCTAGCAATCAGGCTTTGATTTTTTACAGTCTGCAATAGATTTTCACCCCTTATTTGTGGTATAATGAAACTATACGATAGAAGGAATAATGAACAATATGACTGATTTAAAAGCAATTCAGGCTCGTAGTCTGGAGATGGCTGAATATTTTGTGACTTTTTGTAAAGAACATGATTTGCTTTGCTATCTCTGTGGGGGAGGGGCTATTGGTGCTCTTCGAAACAAGGGTTTCATTCCTTGGGATGACGACCTAGACTTTTTTATGCCCCGTAAGGATTATGAGAAATTAGCAGAATTATGGCCTCGTTATGCAGATGAGCGCTATTTCTTGTCAAAGAGTAACAAGGATTTTGTAGACCGCAATCTTTTTATTACTATTCGTGATAGGGAGACAACTTGTGTCAAGCCTTACCAGCAGGATTTGAATTTGCCACATGGTCTTGCCTTGGATGTTTTGCCTTTGGATTATTATCCTAAAAATCCAGCTGAGCGGAAAAAACAGGTTCGCTGGGCCTTGATCTACTCACTCTTTTGTGCCCAAACTATTCCAGAAAAGCATGGTGCACTTATGAAATGGGGAAGCCGTATTTTACTGGGGTTGACTCCAAAATCGTTCCGTTATCGCATTTGGAAAAAAGCTGAAAAAGAAATGACCAAGTACAGTCTGGCTGAGAGTGATGGAATCACGGAATTATGCTCAGGTCCTGGCTACATGAGAAACAAGTACCCAATCGCATCCTTTGAAGATAATCTTTTCTTGCCATTTGAAGGGACAGAGATGCCTATTCCAGTTGGCTACGATGCCTATCTTAGCACTGCTTTTGGGGATTATATGACGCCACCACCAGCAGACAAGCAAGTACCGCATCATGATGCTGTCATTGCTGATATGGATAAGTCTTATACAGAATACAAGGGAGAATATGGTGGCTAAGAAAAAAATCTTATTTTTTATGTGGTCTTTTTCTCTCGGAGGCGGTGCAGAAAAGATTCTATCTACCATTGTTTCAAATCTAGATCCAGAAAAGTATGATATTGATATTCTTGAAATGGAGCATTTTGACAAGGGATATGAATCTGTTCCCAAGCATGTAGGCATTTTAAAATCCCTTCAAGATTATCGCCAAGCCAGATGGTTACGAGCTTTTTTATGGAGAATGAGAATTTATTTTCCAAGACTGACTCGTCGCTTGCTTGTAAAAGATGACTATGATGTTGAAGTTTCTTTTACCATTATGAATCCTCCACTTTTATTCTCTAAAAGAAAAGAAGTCAAGAAAATCTCTTGGATTCATGGAAGTATCGAAGAATTTCTTAAGGATAGCTCCAAAAGGGAATCACATAGCCGCCAGTTGGATGCTGCGGATACCATTGTAGGAATTTCAAAAAAGACCAGCGATTCTATCAAGGAAGTCTATCCAGATTATGCTACGAAATTACAGACGGTCTACAATGGATATGATTTTCAGAGTATTCTAGAAAAATCTCAAGAGAAGATAAATATCGAGATTGAACCTCAAAGTATCTGTACTATCGGACGGATTGAGGAAAATAAGGGTTCTGACCGTGTGGTGGAAGTGATACGGTTATTGCACCAAGAGGGAAAAAACTATCATCTCTACTTCATAGGGGCTGGTGATATGGAAGAGGAACTGAAAAAACGAGTCAAAGAGTATGAGCTTGAAGCCTATGTACATTTCCTTGGTTATCAAAAAAATCCTTATCGGTATTTGTCTCAGATGAAAGTTCTCTTGTCTATGTCTAAACAAGAAGGTTTTCCTGGAGTGTATGTGGAGGCCTTGAGTCTGGGACTTCCTTTTGTCTCTACGGATGTTGGAGGAGCTGAGGAATTATCCCAAGACGGACAATTTGGACAAATCATTGAGAGCAATAAAGAGGCGGTTCAGGCAATTACTGACTACATGACTTCTGACTCAAACTTCGATGTCAATAAGGCTAGCCAATTCATTCAACAATTTACAATTGCCAAACAAATCGAACAAGTAGAAAAACTATTAGAGGAGTAGCATGGAAACTGCATTAATTAGTGTCATTGTGCCAGTCTATAATGTGGCACAGTACCTAGAAAAATCGATAGCTTCCATTCAGAAGCAGACCTATCAAAATCTGGAAATTATTCTTGTTGATGATGGTGCAACAGATGAAAGTGGTCGCTTGTGTGATTCAATCGCTGAACAAGATGATAGGGTGTCAGTGCTTCATAAACAGAACGAAGGATTGTCACAAGCACGAAATGATGGAATGAAGCAGGCTCATGGGGATTATCTGATTTTTATTGATTCAGATGATTATATCCATCCAGAAATGATTCAGAGTTTATATGAGCAAATAATTCAAGAAGATGCCGATGTTTCGAGCTGTGGTGTCATGAATGTATATGCTAATGATGAAAGTCCACAATCAGCCAATCAGGATGACTATTTTGTCTGTGATTCCCAAACATTTCTGAGGGAATACCTCATAGGTGAAAAATACCTGGGACGATTTGCAATAAGCTAATCAAGAGACAGATTGCAACTGCCCTATCTTTTCCTAAGGGGCTGATTTACGAAGATGCCTATTACCATTTTGATTTAATCAAGTTGGCCAAGAAGTATGTGGTTAATACTAAACCCTATTATTACTATTTCCATAGAGGGGATAGTATTACGACTAAACCCTATGCAGAGAAGGATTTAGCCTATATTGATATCTACCAAAAGTTTTACAATGAAGTTGTGAAAAACTATCCGGATTTGAAAGAGGTTGCTTTTTTCAGATTGGCCTATGCCTATTTTTTTATTCTGGATAAGATGTTGCTAGATGATCAGTATAAACAATTTGAAGCCTATTCTCAGATTCATCGTTTTTTAAAAGGCAATGCCTTTGCTATTGCTAGGAATCCAATTTTCCGTAAGGGGAGAAGAATTAGTGCTTTGGCCCTATTCATAAATATTTCCTTATACCGATTCTTATTACTGAAAAATATTGAAAAATCTAAAAATTACATTAGAACGGGGGTGAGCAAGTGATTGATGGAAAACGATTATTATTTAGTTTGACCATAGTCAGCTATGCCTTGACGCTAGTAAGTGGAATTGTGTATCTGTTTAATAATAATAATGTTAGCTTACTTTCTACTTTATTGTTCTTGTTGGTTAGTAGCTTAATTGCTTGTTGGAATGATATCAAGTATTACTTAATCCATTTTATTTTCTATTTAACTATTTTCGTCTTCCTAGTATCAAGACCGACCATTGATTATTTTAGGGATGGCGCTCTGGATACCTATCATCCAATAGCCTATCGCTTTGCCTTTATAGTCGTTATGGTTTCGATTCTGGGCTTGACCACAGGAGGCGTCCTGGCTCGTTACTTCATAGCTAGGAAGAACATAAAAGTACCAAATATAGGAAGTTCTCTAAAAGATGTTTACATCAAGCGGCTACGCTTTGTATCGATAGGAGTTTTTCTTCTAACCTATCCTTTCTATTTCATTCGCTTATTTGAACGGCTCCTGTATCGCTTGCAGACTTCCTACTATGCCTACTATGCAAACTTTGAAAGTAAACTGCCCTATTTTACCTACATTTTATCTACCTTTACGGTCTATGCAATGTGTATGTATTTGGCAACCAAGCCAAAGAAATTGCAGGCAACAGCAGTACTTGTCTCCTTTATTGCAGCTAATACCATTCATTTGGCAATCGGGACACGAAATCCCTTTATTTTAAGTATTTTATTTGCTTTTGTTTATTACTTTATGAGGGAGCAAACTGAAAAAGGAAAATGGATTGGGTTTAAAGAAAAGTTAGCGATTTTTGTTGGTTCTCCTCTTCTCATGTTAGCAATGGGAGTGCTCAATTATGTACGGGATAATGTTCAAGTTTCCCATACAGGTTTCTGGGATATCCTGCTCGACTTTATCTATAAACAAGGGACCAGTTTTGGCGTTTTGGCTCGAGGTTTTCTATTTAACAGTAGCCTACCTTATCGAGATTTCCGTAATTTCACTTTTGGTCCTGTCTTTGATTATTTTGCAAGGGGAAGTTTGGGGGCTATTTTCGGAGGAAAAGCCTTTGAACATACAACCAATAGTGTGGAACTAGCTATTGATAGTAATAGTTATGCCCACAATCTATCCTATCTTGTTTTGAACAAAGAATACTTGAAAGGACATGGTATCGGAAGTAGCTATATTATGGAATTGTATACCGATTATGGTATGATAGGAGTCTTTCTACTTAGTCTCTTGCTAGGTATGTTATTCATAGCCATGCTGCAAGTAGCCTATCGTTCAAGAACAATCCTATTTGCCTTGTCCCTACTCATCTTGAATAATCTATTCTTTATGCCAAGAAGTAGCTTTTCAGAAAGTTTCTTCAATTTATTTACAATGCAATTCTGGGGAATTGTTCTTGTGATTATATTTGTAGCAAAAATGCTTACAAAAGAAAACCAGTATCTACTAAACAAAGGAGAAAAAAATCATGTTTGAACATTATTCAGTAGCTGATTTGTTTGCAAATCTTTACAAGAAACGAAAAGCAAATATTTTAGCTCTCATCGCTTTATTTGCTCTCATTGCTGTACCATTTACAATTAAAGCAGTTAAGAATAAAAATACTGTCAAAGACACAACAAGTTATTCAACTTATATCAGCTATAAAATCACCCCTCCAGAAGATTCAGCTAAAACGATTTTGAATCATCAAATTGGTGGTTATAGTGATTTCTACGGAAAATTGATTGATGGGAATTTGAATGGAGCTTATCTTTTCAATGATGTAGAGCCGAGTGAGTTGAAAAAAATTGCCAGTGAATTGGATACGACAGAGACAACCTTGAAAAATTCTACAAGTGACTATTGGTGGAAAAAACTGACTGTTTACTATATGATTGACGATGCAGGGGTTGGTGTGAAAATTTTGACACCAAGTAAAGATGCTAATGACTTGCTGGAGCGAAATTGATGGATTGATTGAGAAATTTAAACACACTTATGCAAATGTAAAAATTGAAAAATTGGAAACCATCAACTCTAAAGAATTGAATGCAAACGGTGAGACAGCGCTTGGATTGAATGTGAAAAACTTGATTCTACGTTTAGCTGTTATTGGAGTGATCTGTGTGATTTTGGTTGTAATGGGAAATGTGTTGATTTATCTCTTTAACCCAACAATCAATAGAGCAGGTGATTTTTCTCAATATCAAATTGATTTTGTAACAGAGATTACAACAATTGCTAACCTAGCAGATGTCTTGTCATACAAAAATGCTGGACAGGAATTAACCATCGTTAGCTCAAATAAAGCTATCCTAGATAAATTGAAACAGAGTCAAGAGTCTTTGAAAGGAATGCATTTTGTAGATTTACAAGATGTACCATCCCTTTTAGAAAGAGATACAGTCCTTCTTGTTGAAGAGTACGGAGTGACTCGTTATAAGAAATTTGAGCAAAGTCTTCAAATTCTCAGAAACTTAAATCGTTCTATCCTGGGTGTAGCAACCTTTAAATTATAAGCATCCTGATACATCGTGTCTTTAAAGTTGGCGAAGAGTCGATTTTGAGGCTCCATAATATTTGTAGTGGGTACCCTCCCTATAGATATTATGGAGTCTATTTTGTTGTCTTGTTAGAAGATGGTAGTCACGGAGAGTCCTCTAGTAAAGAATATCAACAAATCCGTTAGATTCTCAATTCAAAGATTAATTAAAAGTTAATTGAAAAGACTTCTATGAAAGATATAAATCATAAACTTTAAATCTTATTATAATTATCGTACTGTAACTAAATAATTAAGACTTAATAATTTTTTTGTATTTTCAATCCCAATTGGAGTTTTTTTGCTTTTTTTAACGATATATTTGTCCTTGGTTAAAGTTCAATAAATTTTTATTTGAAATCCTCAAAAAGTTAGTTTTTTTAATCTTAAATTTTTTTGAGGATTTGAGTTCCTAAAAAAATTTTTTTAAAAATAATTAAAGACTAGTTGTTGAAAAACAAAAGAGTTATTTTTAACTAACTTTATGATATAATGAAAAAAACGAGGTAAATTGAATGAAAAGTATAAAATTAAATGCTCTATCTTACATGGGAATTCGTGTCTTGAATATTATTTTTCCTATCTTAACTGGTACCTACGTCGCGCGTCTCTTGGACCGAATTGACTATGGTTACTTCAACTCAGTTGACACTATTTTGTCATTTTTCTTGCCCTTTGCGACTTATGGGGTCTATAACTACGGTTTACGGGCCATCAGTAATGTCAAGGATAACAAAAAAGATCTTAATAGAACCTTCTCTAGTCTTTTTTATTTGTGCATAGCTTGTACAATTTTGACCACTGCTGTCTATATCCTTGCCTATCCTCTCTTCTTTACTGATAATCCAATCATCAAAAAAGTCTACCTTGTTATGGGAATTCAACTCATTGCCCAGATTTTTTCAATCGAATGGGTCAATGAAGCTCTAGAAAATTACAGTTTTCTTTTTTACAAGACTGCCTTCATCCGTATCCTGATGCTGGTCTCTATTTTCCTGTTTGTCAAAAATGAGCACGATATTGTTGTCTACACACTTGTGATGAGTTTATCGACACTGATTAACTATCTGATTAGTTATTTTTGGATTAAAAGAGACATTAAGCTTGTTAAGATTCGCCTAAGTGATTTTAAACCTCTCTTTCTCCCTCTGACAGCCATGTTGGTCTTTGCCAATGCCAATATGCTCTTCACATTTTTGGACCGTCTCTTCCTCGTTAAGACAGGGATTGATGTCAACGTTAGTTACTATACTATGGCTCAACGAATTGTGACCGTTATAGCTGGGGTTGTAACAGGTGCTATCGGAGTGAGTGTGCCTCGTCTCAGTTACTATTTGGGTAAAGGAGACAAGGAAGCCTATGTCGCACTTGTTAACAGAGGCAGTCGAATCTTTAACTTCTTTATCATTCCACTGAGTTTTGGACTCATGGTTTTAGGACCAAATGCCATCCTACTTTACGGTAGTGAAAAATATATCGGAGGCGGTATCTTAACCTCTCTCTTCGCTTTTCGTACGATTATCCTGGCACTAGATACCATTCTTGGTTCACAAATTCTCTTTACAAATGGCTATGAAAAACGTATTACCGTTTACACAGTCTTCGCTGGATTGCTCAATTTGGGCTTGAATAGTCTTCTCTTTTTTAACCAAATCGTGGCTCCTGAATACTACTTACTGACAACTATGTTGTCAGAGGCCTCTCTACTTGTATTCTATATCATTTTCATCCATAGAAAACAGCTCATCCACTTGGGACATATCTTCAGCTATACTGGTCGATACTCGCTCTTTTCACTTTCCTTTGTAGCAATTTATTTCCTGATTAATTTCTTGTATCCTGTGGATATGGTCATTAATTTGCCATTTTTGATTAATACTGGTTTGATTGTCTTGCTATCAACCATCTCTTATATTGGACTACTTGTCTTTACCAAAGATAGCATTTTCTATGAATTTTTAAACCATGTCCTAGCCTTAAAAAATAAATTCAAAAGATCATAGGAGTTTAGAATGAAACAACTAACCATTGAAGATGCCAAACAGATTGAATTAGAAATTTTGGATTATATTGATACTCTCTGCAAAAAGCACAATATCAACTATATCATTAACTACGGTACTCTGATTGGGTGCGGTTCGACATCAAGGGCTTTATCCCTTGGGACGACGATATTGATCTATCCATGCCTCGAGAAGACTACCAACGATTTATAAACCATTTTTCCAAAAAGGAGAAAAAAGCAAGTATAAGCTTTCTATCCTTAGAAACAGATCAAAAACTACTTTAACAACTTTATCAAAAATAACCGACAGTACGACTAAAAATAATCGATACTCGAAATACAAAAAAACCTATGAGTCTGGTGTCTTTTATCGATATTTTTCCCTATGGATCGCTTTTGATGATCCTAAGGTCATTGATATTTGTTATAAGCTGGAAAGCTTCAAACTTCTGTCTTTCAGCAAACATAAAAAAATATTGTCTATAAAGATAGCCTTTTAAAAGATTGGATACGAACAGCCTTTTGGTTGCTCCTTCGACCTGTTTCTCCTCGTTATTTTGCAAATAAAATCGAGAAAGAAATTCAAAAATATAGTCGTGATAATGGGCAGTATATGGCTTTTATCCCTTCTAAATCTAAGGAAAAGGAAGTCTTCCCAAGTGGTACCTTTTGATAAAAACAATCAATCTCCCATTTGAGAATTTAAGCCTTCCAGCACCTGAAAAATTTGATACTATTTTGACACAATTTTATGGAGATTATATGACCCTACCACCAGAAGAAAAACGCTTCTACAGTCATGAATTTCACGCTTATAAATTGGAGGATTAGGATGCAATATTTAGAAAAAGAAGAAATTAAAGAAATTCAACTAGCCCTGCTAGACTATATTGATGAGACTTGTAAGAAACATGATATTCCTTATTTTCTAAGTTATGGAACCATGCTTGGAGCTATCCGCCACAAAGGTATGATTCCCTGGGACGATGATATGGATATTTCCCTTTATCGTGAAGATTATGAGCGCTTATTGAAGATTATTGAGGAAGAAAATCACCCTCGCTACAAGGTTCTTTCCTACGATACCTCTTCTTGGTACTTCCATAATTTCGCATCGATTTTGGACACTTCTACTGTTATCGAAGACCATGTTAAGTACAAGCGCCATGACACCAGTCTCTTTATCGATGTCTTCCCAATTGATCGCTTTACAGATTTGAGCATTGTCGACAAGAGCTATAAGTATGTGGCTCTTCGTCAACTGGCTTATATCAAAAAATCACGCGCAGTTCACGGTGACAGCAAACTAAAAGATTTTCTTAGATTATGTAGCTGGTACGCTCTCAGATTTGTCAATCCGAGATACTTCTATAAGAAAATAGATAAGTTAGTTAAGAATAGTGTTGTAGAACAGCCGAAATATGAGGGAATGGTTGGAGTTGATAAAGAGGGAATGAAGGGTGTTTTCCAAATAAATACTTTCAAAGAGTTAATCTTAACAGAGTTTGAGGGAAGAATGTTACCAATTCCTAAAAATTATGATGTCTTTTTAACCCAGATGTATGGGGATTATATGACACCACCATCAAAAGGAAAAATGCAAGAGTGGTATAGTCATAGTATAAAAGCTTTTCGCAAGGTGGAGAAGTAATTCTGTTTTATGAGAGAACAAATCTTGTGAGTGTCTATTGAGGAGATTAGGACATTGATATTCTTAACAAGCTTGGACACAAAAAGGAGTTCTAGTTTACTAAGACCAATTTTTTATACATCAGCAGAAAATATTGCAAATTGTAGTCTGTAGAGATGGTAAAGGAAAGTGTGATATACATGAAGAACATAATGATAAGAAATTTAATATTATTTAGTTTTCTTGTATGTCCTTTAAATATGGCTGTCAAATTATCCGCATCCACTTTATTAATGTAAAATCTAAGTCAGGGAGTTATACTATTCTTTTAGAAAGCTAAGAGTACTTTGTTTTAATTATGTGACTATTGATCCTTCTCGCTCCGTTAGGTGCGCGTCGAAGGTTATAGCCTAAAAACTTCAAATGCGATACAATAAAGTTGTTTCTGTAAATCGAAAAGTGAAAAAATATGGTACAAAAGTCTCATAGTTTATCGTACACAAAGTGGCGCTGTAAGTATCACATCTTATATAGACGAAAAGTAGTCTATAATCAATATCGAAGTAGTTTAAGCGAAGTATTTCATCGCTTGTGTAGTTATAAGGAAGTTGAAATTATCAGTTAGATTATGTACATATGTCAACTCTTTGTAAACTGTAGTGAGTTTAAGAAAAGCTAAGATCGAGAAAGGACACATTTTGTCCTTTCTTTTTTAAGTACGACGGGCATGTCGTGCATCTGAGGTGTAAGTCCTCCGTGGGCACCCGCTACTGGTGAACCCAATAGCGATTCCCAAGCCTGACTATCGTGAGGTAGCGGATTAAAACGGTCTGGGGATAGACCGTTTTAAGTCTGACGCTAGAAATAAGAATCATCAGAGGAAGGGATAGCGAAATCGTGGCTCTACGAACAGGAACGTGATAGTAAGGCGTATATAGTGGATAAGGGGGCTTAAAACTCTAAAGTACAAAAAGGTAGTCGTAATCTATATGCGTAAATCACGAGAGTAATTGAATTCGGACTAAGGTTTGTGTGAAAAAGATAAATCTTCCTAGAGTCTAAAGACTCTGCGTCAGATTTCCTATTTTCACTGTAACCTTTTAACGTCCTCGTATCTTGTATAAACGAGGAAAGATGTACGACCTATCCCGTGAGGTCTCATGAGCGCTGAAAGCGTAGTAACAACGAATCATGAGAAGTCAGCCGAGCCCATAGTAGTGAGGAAACTTCTGTAATGGAAGTGGAGCGAAGGGGTGAACAACTAATTGAAGTAATCCTACTTCACTTGTGTCTGTAAAACGAACGGTCTGATAGAACTGGAGTCTGTCACGTATTGACTGGGTGAAGGTTCACCAATATAAAATGTCCCTCAGGCATCAAAACAAGAAAGGAATACGCACATGTCAAAATTGCTAGATAAGATTTTATCACGCGAAAATATGCTTGAAGCCTATAATCAAGTAAAATCCAATAAGGGCTCAGCTGGGATTGATGGAATTACTATCGAAGAGATGGATGACTATCTCAGACACAACTGGCGCCTGACTAAGGAACTGATAAAACAGAGAAAAATATAAGCCTCAACCAGTTCTTAGAGTTGAGATTCCCAAACCAAACGGAGGCATCCGTCAACTAGGAATTCCAACAGTTATGGATAGAATGATTCAACAGGTCATTGTCCAAGTCATTAGCCCCATTTGTGACCCCCCATTTCTCAGATACGAGTTATGGCTTCAGACCAAATAGGTCATATGAAAAATCCATCATGAAGCTCTTAGAGTACTTAAATGACGGCTATGAATGGATAGTGGATATAGACCTAGAGAAATTTTTCGATACAGTTCCTCAAGATAGATTGATGTCCTTAGTACATAACATTATCGAAGACGGAGATACGGAATCCTTGATTCGTAAGTATCTTCATTCAGGTGTTATCATTAACGGTCAGCGTCATAAAACGCTAGTTGGCACGCCACAGGGAGGAAATTTATCTCCTCTCTTATCCAATATCATGCTTAATGAATTGGACAAGGAATTAGAAAAGAGGGGGCTTCGATTTGTGCGCTACGCAGATGATTGTGTGATTACGGTCGGAAGCGAGGCATCCGCTAAGCGTGTGATGTATTCAGTCAGTCGTTTTATTGAGAAACGGCTAGGTTTGAAAGTAAACATGACCAAGACTAAGATTACTAGACCAAGAGAGTTGAAATATCTAGGTTTTGGGTTCTGGAAATCATCAGATGGTTGGAAAAGTCGTCCACATCAAGATAGTGTTCGGAGATTTAAGCTTAAATTGAAGAAACTAACACAGAGGAAATGGAGTATAGACCTAACAAGACGTATTGAGCAACTGAATTTGTCTATTCGAGGATGGATAAACTATTTCTCATTGGGAAATATGAAAAGTATAGTCACCAGCATAGATGAGCGCTTGCGTACTCGCCTACGAGTGATTATCTGGAAGCAATGGAAGAAGAAATCTAGACGACTATGGGGATTGCTTAAGTTAGGGGTCCCTAAATGGATAGCAGATAAGGTATCTGACTGGGGCGACCATTATCAATTAGTAGCTCAGAAGTCGGTACTTAAACGTGCTATATCAAAATCCAGTCCTTGAAAAACGTGGACTGGTTTCGTGTTTGGATTATTACCTTGAACGACATGCGTTAAAAGTTAGTTGAACCGCCGTATGCCGAACGGCATGTACGGTGGTGTGAGAGGGGCTAGAGATTATCCCCTACTCGATTGTTGAGAGCGATAAAAATCCGTTTTTTGAAGTTTTCAAAGTTCCGAAAACCAAATGCATTTCGTTTGATAAGCTTGATGAGATTATTGGTCGCTTCTAATTTGGCGTTGGAATAGGGTAATTGAAGGGCATTGACGATTTTCTCTTTGTTCTTTAGAAAGATTTTAAAGACAGTTTGACGAAGAGGATGAACTTTCTTTAGATTGTCCTCGATAAGTCCGAAAAATTTGTCTTGCTTCTTATTCTGAAAGTGAAAAAGCAAGAGCTGATAGACATTGTAGTGGTGTCTCAAGTCTTCTGAATAGCTCAAAAGCTTATCTAGAATCTCTTTGTTGGTTAGATGCATACGAAAAGTAGGGCGATAAAATCGCTTATCGCTCAGTTTACGACTATCCTGTTGTATAAGCTTCCAGTAACGTTTCATAGCTTTGTATTTATGGGATTTTCGCTCGAATTGGTTCATGATTTGAACACGGACACGACTCATAGCACGGCTGAGATGTTGTACAATATGAAAACGATCTAGAACGATTTTAGTACATGGAAAAAAGCAGTTTAGCCAAGTCATAGTAAGGACTAAACATATCCATAGTAATGATTTTCACCTGACAACAAACGGCTCTATCGTAGCGCAGAAAATGATTACTTATGATAGCTTGTGTTCCACTTTCAAGAATAGTGATGATATTGAGATTGTCAAAACCTTACGCAATGAAACTCATATTTCCCTTAGTGAAGGCATACTCGTCCCAAGACATAATCTCAGGAAGACGAGAAAAATCATGATTAAAGTGAAAGTCATTGAGTTTTCGAATGACAGTTGAAGTTGAAATGGACAGCTGATGTGCAATATCAGTCATAGAAGTCTTTTCAATCAACTTTTGCTCAATTTTTATTGATGAGAGAAGTTTTGGAGAGGGTCATTTTCGAGCAATGATAGCACTTGAAACAGCTTTTCTAAGAAGGGGTTCTATTGGGGATACCAATTGTTTCAAGGTAAGGAATTTTAGACAATTTTTGAAACTCATATTTCTTAATTTGGCTAGCGCAATTAGGACGAGATAGAGCATCATTATCCAGTTTAGTGATGATTTCCTTGTGGGTATCCCTGTTAATTTAATTGTTCCATACGATTCTTTCTAATGATGGTTTGGTCATTTTTCATTCTAGATATTACGGAACTTTTTCTACAACAAATAGGCTTCATAATATCTATAGGGAATTTACCCACTGCAAATATTATAGTTCCCTATTTTCTTAATATAGAATCTAACTTGACAAAAACAAATGTTCATTGTATAATCGAATGGATAGAAATATTGAACGAAAGAGGTTAAGGATATGCTATCAGAAAAACAATTTAAACTTTTACGTTTTTTGTTGATTCACAAAGACGAAAACTTTACGCAGAGACAATTGGCTGAACAGCTAGATTTATCTTTAGGAACAGTCAATGCATTGGTTGGAAAACTTAAAGAAGAGAAGTGGATTGATGAGGAACATCACTTAAATGAACTAGGCAAGAACGTTTTAGAACCCTATCGAGTAGAAAATGCTATTATAATGGCTGCTGGAATGAGTAGTCGTTTTGCTCCTTTGTCTTATGAAATTCCCAAAGGATTGCTTCAAGTCAAGGGGGAACGCTTGATAGAGAGGCAAATCAGACAACTGCAAGAAGCAGGAATAGAAGATATAACCGTTATTGTAGGTTATCTACAAGAAAAAATGTTCTATCTGGAAGAAAAGTTTGGCGTTAAAATCGTTGTGAATAATGATTACTACAAATACAATAACTGTTCTTCTCTCATGCTAGTCAGAGATCAACTTTCCAACACTTATATCTGCTCTTCGGATAATTATTTTGTAGAAAATCCGTTTGAACGATACATTTACAGAGGTTATTATTCGACTATATTTGCAGAAGGGGACACAGACGAATACTGCTCTAAGGAAGATTCCAATCACACGATTATTGATATTCAAATCGGTGGGACGAATACTTGGGCTATGGTGGGGCACGTTTATTTTGATCGTGCATTTAGTGAAAAATTCGTAGATATTTTGGAAACTGAATTTAAACATGAGCCGTATCGCGAACAGCTCTGGGAAGATTATTATAGTCGTCACGTCAAAGAACTTCCTTTGGAAGCTCGGCATTATTCAGCAGACATTGTTAAGGAGTTTGATTCACTAGATGAGTTGCGTCAGTTTGATGAACACTATTTGCTGAATACTAATTCGGAAATCATTGATAACATCTGTAAGACATTAGGATGTATAGCTTCAGATATTGTCAATATTAAACCCCTAAAAGACGGTTTAACCAACACTTCGTTTTCATTTGACTGCCTAGGGAAGAAATATGTTTACCGTCATCCAGGTAGAGGAACGGAGAATTATATCAATCGTGCTAGTGAAGCGGCTTCCATGGAAATTGCTGCAAAATTAAAGATTGACCGTACCTTTGTTGCCATGAACAAGGATGAGGGCTGGAAAATTTCAGAATTTATCCCTAATGCCAAGCAACTGGATTATGACAATTGGGATGATGTAGCAAAAGCAATGGAGCTCTTGAGACGTTTGCACCAATCTGGAGAAAAAACAAATCATTTCTTTAACCAATTTGAGGGAATTGATGATTTTATACAAAAAAATTAAAAAGCCAGCAATCGTTTTGAATTTGATGGACTTGAAGAGTTGGATAAGAATGTCTCAGTTCTCGAAAAGTTTCTACAAGAAGAGCAGACGAAAAAGGTTCTCTGCCACGGAGATTCTTATAGTCCAAATTTCTTGTTGAACGAAGCTGGCGAAATGAGCTTGATTGATTGGGAATATTCTGGTATGGGAGATCCAGCAGGAGATTTAGGAACCTTTATTGGGTGTTCAAATTATACAGTGGAAGAAGCTGAAAAGGTACTTGAAATCTATTTACAAGAAGTGCCAGATAAGAACACCAAACGTCACTATTTTGCCTATGTATCAGTGACTTCATATTATTGGTTTTTGTGGGCCCTGTTCCAAGAAAGCGTTGGAAAACCCGTAGGTGAATTTCTTTATGTCTGGTATCGTTATACCAAGCAGTATGGGCAAATTGCACTAGATTTGTATTTGGAGGAGAATTGAGATGAAACCGACATCTGAAATTGAAGAATTAGTAGCAAATGAAACGAAAAGAAGGCTAGAAGAAATGGAATCTCCAAACTATGTGTTTGCTCAGCCATTTCTAAAAAGTGATTTTATTATAGTCATTGGCTTAGTTCTAATTAACCTTATTCTGATTATTTTAGCTATGACAGGAGATATTCAATAAAATGTCCAAGATGAATGACTTTATTCAACAGGAGACGATAACGGGAATCGTTCCTATGACCAACAAGGATCGTCAGTATTCTTTCTGGGATCTCTTCCTATCGACAAGTGGTTTTGCCATCGCAACCTGGTGTTATACCCAAGGAGCCTATGTGGCTCAATATTTGACCTTTAATCAAATGTTGATTAATATTTTTTTAGTTTTAACATTATCTGGGTCTTTATTGAATGTCTCCCAATCTTTGTTTGCAGTTAAATATGGAATTGATTTATGGATTTGGTTGAGAGCCGTTCTAGGTAAAAAAAGGGGTAGCCATTCTATCAACCGTGATTAGTCTGGCGAATTTTTGGTTGGTACGCTGTTACCGCTAATCTTTTTGCCAGCTCCATGATTCATTTGGCAAATAATTTTGGGCTTGGTTTAGACAAGGGAGTATGGGCACCGATTCTAGGCACCCTCTGTGTTCTCCTTGGAACGCTGATTGCTCTTGGGGGCCCAGAGGTGATTAAAGGTACTAATCGCTTTCTGGTGGTTGCCTTGTTATTTGTTGGGCTAATTATCGTTGGAATCTGTTTTGTTGCGGTTCCGATTAGGGATATTATGAATGTCCAACCTGCCATCCAAGAAAATTTGACACCGATTGAACGTTTTATGATGTCAGGGGAAGGAAATGTGGCCGTAGCCTTTTCTTGGTCTACACAGGCCTTTGGTCTTTACCACGTTTGGCAAAATCAGAACGCAGTGGCTATTGGGCTACAGCTTTGTCATATGGGGTTGTTGCTCCATTCTTTGCTGCGACAGGTGGAGTTATGGCTCTAGCCATGTTTGTCAAAACAGGTGTTTATGAAAGTGATCCAACAACCATGCTATCAACTCTAAGTACCCCAGCCTTTGCTCTCTTAAGTCTACTACTAGTAGCCTTTGCCAATATTGGAACCCAAGGTACAGGATCTTATGTGAACTGTATGATTGTAAAAAGCGGGATGCCCAAAGTAAGCTATAAACTAATGGTTTGGATTGCCATGGTTTACGTGAGCCTACTCACCATCTGGGGAGGGGTAGAAGAGTACTTCGGTTCCTTCATCTCGCTGGCTGCCTATATTCAAGGCCCCATTATTGGTATGATTGTTGTCGACTACTTTATCTTGAGAAAACGAAAACTCGATTTGCGTTCAGCCTATTTCGTTGAAGGACATGACGCCTATGAGTTTACAAATGGCTTTAATATGGTAGGATTATCTTGTGTAATCATTTCTTTGTTAGTTGCAGTACTATTTGTTTACAACCCTATAACAAAGCACATCCAGAGTCCTATGTTCCTGCTCACAACTGGTAGTGGCTTCACTGCAATTTTTGGAGGTCTATTGTACTGGTTAGCTAGCTTAACTCGTTTAAAACGCTATATGCTCAAGGATAAAGATTCTGTTACGATTTAAGTTTAAGAGAGAACGTTGTGTACTACCCCAAAAAGTTGGAAAAATAATTATTGAAAGGATTTAGTTCTGTATTGCACAGGACTAAGTCCTTTTAGTTTGGCTCTTTGTCAACTGTAGTGGGTTGAAGAAAAGCTAATATCTAGAAAGGACAAAATTCGTCCTTTCTTTTTTGATGTTCAGAGCAATAAAAAACCGTTTTTTGAAGTTTTCAAAGTTCCGAAAACCAAAGGCATTGCGTTTGATAAGTTTGATAAGATTATTGGTTGCTTCTAATTTGGCGTTGGAATAGGGTAGTTGAAAGGCGTTGACAATCTTCTCTTTATCCTTTAGAAAGGTTTTAAAGACAGTCTGAAAAAGAGGATGAACCTGCTTTAGATTGTCCTTAATAAGTCCGAAGAATTTGTCAGGTTCCTTGTTCTGAAAGTGAAAAAGCAAGAGTTGATAGAGATTGTAGTGGTGTTTCAAGTCTTCTGAATAGCTTAAAAGCTTGTCTAGAATCTCTTTATTCGTTAAGTGCATACGAAAAGTAGGGCGATAAAATCGTTTATCACTCAGTTTACGACTATCCTGTTGAATGAGTTTCCAGTAGCGTTTGATGGCCTTGTATTCATGGGATTTTTGATGAAACTGATTCATGATTTGGACACGCAAACGACTCATAGCACGGCTGAGATGTTGGAGTAAAACAGTCCAGTGGACTGTTTTAGCCTGAGTCTAGAAATTCTAAAGCGAAGCAGCTGTTTAGCCAAGTCATAGTAAGGGCTAAACATATCCATAGTAATGATTTTCACCTGACAACGAACGGCTCTATAGTAGCGAAGAAAGTGATTTCGAATGATAGCTTGTGTTCTTCCCTTGAGAACAGTGATGATGTTGAGATTATCAAAATCTTGTGCAATAAAACTCATCTCCATCTCCCGATTGAAACAGTCACTTCCCGGACTGTTTCAACGTCCCAGGACATAATCTCAGGAAGACGCGAAAAATCATGCTTAAAGTGGAAATCATTGAGCTTGCGAATGACAGTTGAAGTTGAAATGGCCAGCTGATGAGCAATATCGGTCATAGAAGTTTTTTCAATCAGCTTCTGAGCAATCTTTTGGTTGATGATACGAGGGATTTGATGATTCTTCTTGACGATAGAAGTCTCAGCGACCATCATTTTTGAGCACTGATAGCAGTTAAAACGGCGTTTTCTAAGGAGAATTCTAGTAGGCATACCAGTTGTTTCGAGGTAAGGGAGCTTAGATGGTTTTTGAAAGTCATATTTCTTCATTAGACTTCCACAATCAGGACAAGAAGGGGCCTCATAATCCAGTCTAGCGATGATTTCTTTGTGGGTATCCCTATTGATGATGTCTATAATTTGGATATTAGGGTCTTTAATATCGAGTAGTTTTGTGATAAAATGTAATTGTTCCATATGATTCTTTCTAATGATGTTTTTGTCGCTTTTCATTATAGATCTTATGGGACTTTTTTTCTACAACAAAATAGGCTCCATAATATCTATAGGGGATTTACCCACTACGAATTTTATAGAGACATTTTTATATTAGTAAGTACAAGATTGAGTGCATAGTGGAATGTTTTTATCTTTTTGTGATAAAAAAAGTATCAAGAGATAGTAGATTCCACAAGTTGTAATAGTTGAGAGAACCATGAGGATCATATTGAGGTTGACTGTATAAGAGTTGATTTGGAAAAGGAATTTAAATGTGAAATAGATGGGAATGAATCCGAGCGATACAATAGTATAGCGTGTTAAAGTAGTAAAGATTTCTTTTAAGTCAAGTAGATGATGTTTCTTGATAAAGTAAATTTCTAGTAGAACAACTACGGTTTCTGCAATAATAGTAGTAGCAATGTAATACTCTGGTGCAAAAATATTATTGAAATACAAGAGACTGTTGAGTAGGATATTGGCACCGCCACCAATAAAGTAAAAGGCTGTTAAACGATTTTCGTGGTCGTTGATGAAGATAATTTGTTTACCAAGGATTAACTCAATGGCCCAAATGATAGTCCGAAAAGCGAAGACACTAGTCACAATACCAGCTTCAAGGTATTTTTCAGAAGAGTAGATGACAGTTGCGTAGTTCCCTAATACCATAATCCCAATACTGGTTTGAATGATGAGGAAGTAAAAGAGGGCAGCGCCTTGATTTAGAAGATTCTTATAGGACTCGTAGTCTTTCTTACCGAGATAGTAGCCGAGACGTGGAATACTGACGTTGATAGCTCCACTCAGGACACTGGCAATCAACATGACGATGCTGGAAGCAATGGTGTAATAAGAAATATAGTTTTCATCAGGTCCTTTGGTGATAAACATTCTATCAAGCAATGTGTAGAGCATATTGCTTGATAGAAGCAACATGGTCAAGAGCGGTTTAGATGCTTGACTAATTCGACAAGACCAATCTTAACAAAGGAAACTTCTCGCTTAATCCAGAGAAAGCTGAGTAGATAGTTGAGAATCGTCGTTGCACTCATAATGATTGCATAAGGTACGATATCATTTGGAGTTTTTACAAAGGTGAAGATAGCGACCAACATGGCAATACGAATAACCAATGTTTTGTATAAGATGAATGCATAATTTTCATAAGCTTCATTCATCCACTCGATATAAAGGAATTGGAAGAGAGCCTGGACACCAAGTATATAGTAGAGTTCTTTCAAATTTTCAATACTATTATCCAGATAAATAAATAGGAAATAGATACTTGTTGTTAGAACAGATGTAATAATGGAGATATAGAATAACTTAGAGAAAACATAGTTGATTTTATTTTTATCATCCTTGACCTTACTGATAGCTCGAATCCCGTAGTTGTATACTCCAAAGGCGGCTAAAGGAATGACAAAGCTAGCCTAGGTATTGGCGGTATTGAAATAACCGTAATTGGATTTGCTGAGAATCCGCGTCAGATAAGGATTGGTTATCAGAGGAAAAACGATATTGAGAACATTGACTAGTAAGCTAGCCAGTGCATTAACTTTTATATTTTTCATTGTACTTTCTTTCTTGTATTGTAAAATGGTCTCTAGTATTATATCACATTCTCGCTTCATTCTTTTGATAAAATCGTAAAAATCTAGTATAATAGATAGAACTGAAAGTATGAGGTTACTAGCAATGAAAATGAAACAAATTAGTGATACAACTTTGAAAATCACGATGTCTTTAGAGGATTTGATGGATCGTGGCATGGAGATTGCTGACTTTCTTGTTCCTCAAGAAAAAACAGAAGAGTTCTTTTATGCTATCTTGGATGAGTTAGAGATGCCTGATAGCTTTTTGGATACAGGCATGTTGAGCTTCCGTGTGACTCCAAAACCTGATAAGGTAGATGTCTTTGTAACCAAATCAAAGATTGACCAAAATCTAGATTTTGAAGACTTATCGGATTTACCAGATATGGAAGAATTGGCTCAAATGTCGCCAGATGAATTTATCAAAACCTTGGAAAAAAGTATCGCAGAAAAGACTAAAGATGATATTGAAGCGATTCAATCTCTAGAGCAAGTTGAAGCCAAGGAAGAAGAGCAGGAACAGGCCGAACAAGAAGCTGAGAGCAAGAAAGAGCCTTACATCTACTACATCCTTTCTTTTGAAAAATTAGCTGATTTGGTGGCTTTTGCCAAGACAGTGACTTTTGAGATGGAAACTTCTGAACTTTACAAGATGAATGAGCGCTATTATTTGACCATTTTAGTGGATATTGAAAATCATCCAAGTCCATATCCAGCTTGGCTCTTGGCTCGTATGCGTGAGTTTGCGGACGATAGTGACATCAGTCGCTCAGTCTTGCAGGAGTATGGTCAAGTCTTGATGAATCACGATGCAGTACTTAATCTGCAAAAGATTGGATAACCCTTTCTGGAAAGCTATTTCCAGATTTTAAGAAGAGCGAATCGTTTGATTCGTTTTTTCTTTTTAGACTGAAATAGTGATTTACTATAATAGGAATTTTCACAAAATTCTGTTATAATGGCTATATTAGAAAATTTCGAGGAGACAAACATGACAGTTAAAATTGCTTTACTAGGATTTGGTACCGTTGCAAGTGGTGTGCCTTTCCTCCTAAAGGAAAATGGAGAAAAAATCAATCAATCAGCACATTCAGAGATTGAAGTTGCCAAGGTATTGGTCAAGGATGAAGATGAAAAGAATCGCTTGCTTGCTGCAGGGAATGACTTTAACTTTGTAACCAATGTGGATGATATTTTATCAGACCAAGATATTACCATCGTAGTGGAATTGATGGGACGTATCGAACCTGCTAAGACCTTTATCACTCGTACCTTGGAAGCTGGGAAACACGTTGTTACTGCTAACAAGGACCTTTTGGCTGTCCATGGTGCAGAATTGTTAGAAATCGCTCAAGCTAACAAGGTAGCACTTTACTACGAGGCAGCAGTAGCTGGTGGGATTCCAATTCTTCGTACCTTGGCAAATTCCTTGGCTTCTGATAAAATCACGCGCGTGCTTGGGGTAGTCAACGGAACTTCTAACTTCATGATGACCAAGATGGTCGAAGAAGGCTGGTCTTACGATGATGCTCTTACGGAAGCACAACGTCTTGGTTTTGCAGAAAGTGACCCTACAAATGACGTAGATGGGATTGATGCAGCCTACAAGATGGTTATTTTGAGCCAATTTGCCTTTGGCATGAAGGTTGCCTTCGATGACGTAGCCCACAAGGGAATTCGTAACATCACACCAGAAGACGTAGCTGTAGCCCAAGAACTTGGCTATGTAGTGAAATTGGTTGGTTCTATTGAGGAAACTTCTTCAGGTATTGCTGCAGAAGTGACTCCAACCTTCCTTCCTAAAGCACACCCACTTGCCAGTGTGAATGGGGTAATGAACGCTGTCTTTGTAGAATCTATTGGTATTGGTGAGTCTATGTACTATGGACCAGGTGCTGGTCAAAAACCAACTGCAACAAGTGTTGTAGCAGATATTGTCCGTATCGTTCGTCGCTTGAATGATGGAACAATTGGAAAAGATTTCAACGAATACAGCCGTGACTTGGTCTTGGCAAATCCAGAAGATGTCAAAGCAAATTACTACTTCTCAATCTTGGCTCCAGACTCAAAAGGTCAGGTCTTGAAGTTGGCTGAAATCTTCAATGCTCAAGATATTTCCTTCAAGCAAATCCTTCAAGATGGCAAAGAAGGTGACAAGGCGCGTGTCGTGATCATTACACACAAGATTAATAAAGCCCAGCTTGAAAATGTTTCAGCTGAATTGAAGATGGTTTCAGAATTCGACCTCTTGAATACCTTCAAGGTGCTAGGAGAATAAGATGAAGATTATTGTACCTGCAACCAGTGCCAATATCGGGCCAGGTTTTGACTCGGTCGGTGTAGCTGTAACCAAGTATCTTCAAATAGAGGTCTGTGAAGAACGAGATGAGTGGTTGATTGAACACCAGATTGGCAAATGGATTCCACATGATGAGCGTAATCTCTTGCTCAAAATCGCTTTGCAAATTGTACCAGACTTGCAACCAAGACGTTTGAAAATGACCAGTGATGTTCCCTTGGCGCGTGGTTTGGGTTCTTCTAGTTCGGTAATCGTTGCTGGGATTGAACTAGCCAACCAACTAGGCAAGCTCAATTTATCTGACCATGAAAAGTTGCAGTTGGCGACCAAGATTGAAGGACATCCTGACAATGTGGCTCCAGCCATTTATGGTAATCTCGTTATTGCAAGCTCTGTTGATGGGCAAGTTTCAGCAATTGTAGCAGACTTCCCAGAATGTGATTTCCTAGCCTACATTCCAAACTATGAATTGCGTACTAGAGACAGCCGTGGTGTCTTGCCTAAGAAATTGTCCTATAAGGAAGCTGTTGCAGCTAGTTCTATCGCCAATGTGGCGGTTGCGGCCTTGTTGGCAGGAGACATGGTGACTGCTGGGCAAGCAATTGAGGGAGACCTCTTCCACGAGCGCTATCGTCAGGACTTGGTGAGAGAATTTGCGACGATTAAGCAAGTGGCCAAAGAAAATGGTGCCTATGCAACCTACCTCTCTGGTGCTGGGCCGACAGTTATGGTCTTGGCTTCTCATGACAAGATGCCAACGATTAAGGCAGAATTGGAAAAGCAACCCTTCAAAGGAAAACTTCATGACTTGAAGGTTGATACCCAAGGTGTCCGTGTTGAAGCAAAATAAAGAATAGATGATAGGATGGGGAAACTCTTGACTAGAGGGCTTCCTATCCTTTTTTTGAAAATAAGTCTAGTCAAAAAACTTGATAAAGGAGAAATAAAGATGGCAGGAATTTATCTAGCAGGAGGTTGTTTTTGGGGCTTAGAGGAGTATTTTTCACGTATTTCTGGAGTGCTAGCAACCAGTGTTGGCTACGCTAATGGTCAAGTCGAAACGACCAATTACCAGTTGCTCAAAGAAACAGACCATGCAGAAACGGTTCAAGTGATTTACGATGAGAAGGCAGTGTCACTTAGAGAGATTTTACTTTATTATTTCCGTGTTATTGATCCATTATCAGTCAATCAACAAGGGAATGACCGTGGACGTCAGTATCGGACCGGAATTTATTACCAAGATGAAGCTGATTTGCCAGCTATCTACACAGTGGTTCAGGAGCAGGAGCGCATGCTTAGGCGAAAGATTGCAGTAGAGGTGGAGAAACTACGTCATTACATTCTGGCTGAGGACTACCACCAAGACTATCTTAAGAAGAATCCTTCTGGTTATTGTCATATCGATGTGGCAGATGCTGAGAAGCCATTGATTGATGCCTCTAACTATGAAAAGCCTAGTCAAGAGGTGTTAAAGAAAAGCTTAACCGAAGAATCCTATCGTGTTACCCAAGAAGCTGCGACAGAGGCTCCATTTACCAATGCCTATGACCAAACCTTTGAAGAGGGAATTTATGTAGACATCACAACAGGTGAGCCACTCTTTTTGCCAAGGATAAGTTTGCCTCAGGTTGTGGTTGGCCAAGTTTTAGCCGTCCAATTTCTAAGGAATTGATTCACTACTACAAGGATATGAGCCATGGAATGGAGCGAATTGAAGTTCGTTCTCGGTCAGGTAATGCTCACTTGGGTCATGTTTTCACAGATGGACCTCGGGAGTTAGGTGGACTTCGTTACTGTATCAATTCTGCTTCCTTACGCTTTGTGGCCAAGGATGAGATGGAAGAGGAAGGATATGGCTATCTATTGCCATACTTAAACAAATAAAATTGAGAGGGTGGGCACTTCCCACTTTCTTCATTTCCAGAATACGAATAGAAGGGATTTATGAAACACCTATTATCTTACTTCAAACCCTACATCAAAGAATCGATTTTAGCCCCCCTTGTTCAAGCTGTTAGAAGCTGTGTTTGAGCTTCTGGTTCCAATGGTGATTGCTGGGATTGTTGACCAATCCTTGCCTCAGGGAGATCAAGGACATCTCTGGATGCAGATTGGCATACTCTTTATCTTTGCAGTGATTGGCGTTGTAGTGGCCTTGATAGCCCAGTTTTACTCAGCCAAGGCTGCGGTTGGATTTGCCAAAGGACTGACAGATGACCTTTATCGTCATATTCTGGCTTTACCAAAGGACAGCAGAGACCGTCTGACCACTTCGAGCTTGGTGACTCGCTTGACTTCAGATACCTATCAAATTCAGACTGGGATCAATCAATTCCTGCGTCTCTTTTTGCGAGCGCCTATTATCGTTTTTGGAGCCATTTTTATGGCTTATCGCATCTCATCTGAGCTGACTTTCTGGTTTTTGGTTATGGTTGTCATTTTGACCATTGTCATCGTAGGGCTCTCTCGACTGGTCAACCCTCTCTACAGTAGTCTGAGAAAGAAAACGGACCAGCTAGTTCAGGAAACACGCCAGCAATTACAAGGGATGCGAGTTATTCGTGCTTTTGGGCAAGAAAAACGAGAGTTACAGATTTTTCAAACCCTTAACCAAGTCTATGCTAGATTGCAAGAAAAAACAGGTTTCTGGTCTAGTTTATTAACACCTCTGACCTATTTGATTGTCAATGGAACACTCCTTGTCATTATCTGGCAGGGATATATTTCAATTCAAGGAGGCTTACTTAGTCAAGGTGCCCTGATCGCTCTTATCAACTATCTCTTACAGATTTTGGTGGAATTGGTCAAGCTAGCCATGCTGATAAATTCTCTCAATCAGTCCTATATCTCAGCTAAGCGAATCGAGGAGGTCTTTGCTGAGGCTCCAGAAGACATCCATTCAGAATTAGAACAAAAGCAAACTACCAGTGATCAGTTTTACAAGTTCAAGAATTAACCTTTACCTACCCTGATGCGGCCCAGCCTTCTTTGAGAGATATTTCCTTTGATATGACTCAAGGGCAAATCCTTGGTATCATTGGGGGAACGGGTTCTGGTAAATCAAGTTTGGTGCAAGTCTTACTTGGTCTTTATCCAGTAGACAAGGGAAGCATTGACCTTTATCGAGATGGACGTAGTCCTCGTAATTTAGAGCAGTGGCGGTCTTGGATTGCTTATGTTCCCCAAAAAGTCGAACTCTTTAAAGGAACCATACGTTCCAACTTGACTCTAGGTTTACATCGAGAAGTAACTGACCAAGAACTTTGGCAGGCCTTGAAAATTGCGCAAGCAAAGGATTTTGTCAGTGAAAAGGAAGGGCTCTTGGATGCCCTAGTTGAGGCAGGAGGGCGAAATTTCTCAGGTGGACAAAAACAAAGGCTGTCTATCGCACGAGCAGTCTTGCGCCAAGCCCATTTTCTCATCCTAGATGATGCTACCTCCGCACTGGATACCATTACGGAGTCCAAGCTCTTGAAAGCTATCCGAGAAAATTTGCCAGACACGAGCTTAATCTTGATTTCTCAACGAACCTCAACACTTCGTATGGCAGACCAGATTCTCCTCTTGGAAAAAGGTGAGCTCCTAGCTATCGGCAAGCACGAGGACTTGATGAAGTCCAGTCAAGTCTATCGCGAAATCAATGCATCTCAACATGGAAAGGAGGACTAGCATGAGACGACAAACTGCAAATCAGACGCTCAAACGTTTGGCTAAAGATTTAGCAAGTCATCCCTTCCTCCTTTTCCTAGCCTTTCTAGGAACTATTGCCCAGGTTGGTTTATCGATTTACCTACCTATCTTGATTGGGCAGGTTATTGACCAAGTCCTAGTGACTGGCTCTTCACCAGTTTTTTGGCAGATTTTCATTCAAATGATCTTGGTGGTCATAGGAAATACCCTTGTGCAGTGGGTCAATCCTCTCCTCTATAATCGCCTAATCTTCTCTTATACCAGAGACTTGCGAGAGCGAATCCTCCATAAGCTCCATCGGTTACCGATTGCTTTTGTGGATCGACAAGGCAGTGGAGAAATGGTCAGTCGGGTGACCACGGACATAGAACAGTTGGCAGCTGGCTTGACCATGATATTTAACCAATTTTTCATTGGCGTCTTGATGATTTTGGTGAGTATTCTAGCCATGCTCCAAATTCATCTCCTCATGACTCTTTTGGTCTTGCTGTTGACACCACTATCCATGGTGATTTTACGCTTTATTGCCAAACGCTCCTATCATCTCTTTCAAAAGCAAACAGAGACAAGGGGGATTCAGACTCAGTTGATTGAAGAATCGTTGAGCCAGCAGACTATTATTCAATCTTTCAATGCTCAGGAAGAGTTTATCCAAAGGCTGCGTGAGGCTAATGACAACTATGCAGGTTATTCTCAGTCAGCCATCTTTTATTCATCAACGGTTAATCCTTCGACTCGCTTTGTAAATGCGCTCATTTATGCTCTCCTAGCTGGAGTGGGAGCTTATCGTATCATGATAGGCTCTACTTTGACCATTGGACGTTTAGTGACCTTTTTGAACTATGTCCAGCAATACACCAAACCCTTTAACGATATTTCTTCCGTGCTAGCTGAGTTGCAAAGTGCTCTCGCTTGTGCAGAGCGTGTTTATGTTGTCTTAGAAAGTTCTGAGGTGGCTGAAAGTGGTAAGGAAGTCTTGACCAGTGACCAAGTTAAGGGAGCTATTTCCTTTAAACAGGTTTCTTTTGGCTACAATCCTGAAAAGATTTTGATTAAGGATTTATCTATTGATATTCCAGCTGGTAGCAAGGTGGCTATTGTTGGTCCGACAGGTGCTGGAAAATCAACCCTTATCAATCTTCTCATGCGTTTTTATCCCATTAACTCAGGAGATATCTTGTTAGATGGTCGTTCCATTTATGACTATAGTCGTGCTTCTTTACGACAACAGTTTGGCATGGTGCTACAAGAAACCTGGCTTGAGCAAGGGACCATTCATGACAATATTGCCTTTGGAAATCCTGATGCCAGTCGGGAGCAGGTGATTGCTGCTGCCAAAGCAGCCAATGCCGATTTTTTCATCCAACAGTTGCCACAGGGTTACGATACCAAGTTGGAAATGCTGGAGAATCTCTCTCTGTCGGTCAGGCTCAGCTCTTGACCATCGCGCGAGTCTTTCTGGCTATTCCAAAGATTCTCATCTTAGACGAGGCGACTTCTTCCATCGATACACGGACAGAAGTTCTAGTACAGGATGCCTTTGCCAAACTCATGAAGGGGCGCACAAGCTTTATCATCGCCCACCGCTTGTCAACCATTCAGGATGCGGATTTGATTCTAGTCTTGGTGGATGGAGATATTGTTGAGTATGGCAATCATCAAGAACTAATGGTTCGAAAGGGCAAGTATTACCAAATGCAGAAAGCTGCGGCTTTTAGCTCTGAATAATCCTTTCTACTTTGAAATCTTATAGACAAAAGAAGTTGCCTTAGGGTGACTTTTTTGTTACAATAGCTAGAAAAATTGTTCATTGTAATACTCCATGAAAATCAAAGAGCAAACTAGGAAGCTAGCTGTAGGTTGTTCAAAGCACTGCTTTGAGGTTGTAGATAAGACTGACGAAGTCAGCTCAAACACTGTTTTGAGGTTGTGGATAGAACTGACGAAGTCAGTAACCATATATCTACTCCAAGGTGAAGCTGACGTGGTTTGAAGAGAAGTATAAATTGTCTTTTAGAAAAGGAACCTAGTATGAAAGTCTATCAGCATGTAAATATCGTGACTTGTGATCAAGATTTCCATGTCTATCTAGATGGAATCTTAGCCGTTAAGAGTTCTCAAATCACCTATGTCGGTCAAGAGAAACAAGAGATTTTAGATCAAGCTGAGCAGATTATAGACTATCAGGGAGCCTGGATCATGCCTGGTTTGGTCAATTGCCATACCCACTCTGCAATGACAGGTTTGAGAGGGATTCGAGATGATAGCAATCTTCATGAATGGCTTAATGACTATATCTGGCCAGCAGAAGCTGAGTTTACTCCCGACATGACTACCAAGGCGGTCAAAGAAGCTCTGACAGAGATGCTCCAGTCAGGAACAACAGCCTTTAATGATATGTATAATCCCAATGGTGTGGATATTGAGCGGATTTATCAGGCAGTGAAAGATTCTAAGATGCGTTGTTATTTCTCACCGACCCTCTTTTCTTCAGAGGCAGAGACAACTACTGAGACTATTGCTAGAACACGAGCCATCATCAAGGAAATTTTAGGATATGAAAATCCAAATTTCAAGGTTATGGTAGCTCCACATTCTCCTTACAGCTGTAGTAGAGACTTGCTGGTAGAAAGCTTAGATATAGCGAAAGAACTGAATATTCCAATCCATATCCATGTTGCGGAGACCAAGGAGGAATCAGGAATTATCCTGAAACGATATGGCAAACGCCCCCTCGCCTTTCTAGAAGAACTGGGTTACTTAGACCATCCATCTGTCTTTGCTCACGGGGTCGAATTAAACGAGCGAGAAATTGAACGTTTGGCAATGTCTCAAGTATCTATCGCGCATAATCCTATCAGTAACCTCAAACTGGCATCAGGAATCGCTCCAATCATCCAATTCCAAAAAGCAGGAGTAGCGGTTGGTATTGCGACTGACTCAGTTGCTTCCAATAACAATCTAGATATGTTTGAGGAAGGACGGACTGCAGCCCTTCTTCAGAAGATGAAAAGTGGAGATGCCAGCCAATTTCCTATCGAAACAGCTCTCAAGGCTCTGACAATCGAAGGAGCTAAGGTTCTTAGAATGGAAGAACAGATTGGGAGTCTTGAAGTTGGCAAGCAAGCAGATTTTCTGGTCATTCAACCACAAGGGAAAATCCATCTCAAACCCCAAGAAAATATGCTTTCTCACCTGGTTTATGCAGTTAAATCCAGTGATGTAGATGATGTTTATATCGCTGGAGAACAGGTTGTTAAGCAAGGCCAAGTCCTGACAGTAGAACTTTAAAAGAAAAATCACGAAAAATTTTAAAAAAAGTTTGCAAAAATCTTGCATTCTTTTTTTGACTATGCTATACTTATATACGGTTTGAAAAAACTGCCTAAGACAGTAGGGGAGCTCGACTCATAAGTATCCTACCGAGGACAAAACGTATCATGTAAAAAGAAGCGTATTGTACTTTCGTGTCTAGGTTTGGGCGCGTTTTTCTTTTGGAAAAATTCCCCAAGCAAAATAATAACGGAGGTGAACACACTAATGAGTGAAGCAATTATTGCTAAAAAAGCGGAACTAGTTGACGTAGTAGCTGAAAAAATGAAAGCTGCTGCATCTATCGTCGTTGTTGACGCTCGTGGTTTGACAGTTGAGCAAGATACAGTTCTTCGTCGTGAGCTTCGTGGAAACGAAGTTGAGTATAAAGTCATTAAAAACTCAATCTTACGTCGTGCAGCTGAAAAAGCTGGTCTTGAAGAACTTGCATCAGTATTTGTTGGACCATCTGCAGTAGCATTTTCTAACGAAGATGTTATCGCACCAGCGAAAATCTTGAACGACTTTTCTAAACGCTGAAGCACTTGAAATCAAAGGTGGTGCAATCGAAGGCGCTGTCGCATCTAAAGAAGAGATTCTTGCACTTGCAACTCTTCCAAACCGCGAAGGACTTCTTTCTATGCTCCTTTCTGTACTTCAAGCGCCAGTGCGCAACGTTGCTCTTGCAGTCAAAGCGGTTGCAGAAAGCAAAGAAGACGCAGCTTAATTTTAAGCTATGTAGCGTAGCCTAGCTACGAAAATCTATTATAAATTTAAAACATATTTGGAGGAAATAACAATGGCATTGAACATTGAAAAACATTATTGCTGAAATTAAAGAAGCTTCAATCCTTGAATTGAACGACCTTGTAAAAGCTATCGAAGAAGAATTTGGTGTAACTGCAGCTGCTCCTGTAGCTGTTGCTGCAGCTGGTGCTGCTGACGCTGGTGCTGCTAAAGATTCATTCGACGTTGAATTGACATCTGCAGGCGACAAAAAAGTTGGCGTTATCAAAGTTGTACGTGAAATCACAGGTCTTGGTCTTAAAGAAGCTAAAGAACTTGTTGACGGTGCACCAGCACTTGTTAAAGAAGGCGTTGCAACTGCAGAAGCTGAAGAAATCAAAGCTAAATTGGAAGAAGCTGGAGCTTCAGTTACTCTTAAATAAGAGGCATATACCAATTAGAAATCGGAATACTATAGTATCAGCCTTTTAGAATCGTGAACACATTTTAGAAACTGATAAATTAATTTAGTTTTCCTACCAAAAAAACCCTACCAAAAAAATTAATTTGGCAGGGTTTTTCTTTTTAACAAATTTATCGTGGAGAACAATTGAATATTGTTCTCCTTTTTTTATTTTCAGGAGGGAAAATGACAAAAGAATTACAATCATCACGCTATATTGTCATTTCATTTTTAGTACGTGAAATGGGAATTGATATTGTTGAGGCCATATCTCTTATGGCTGAATTAGAAAAAAGTGGCTTGGTTCGATTGGAATCAAGTGGAGATTTAATACTCAAAGAACTAGGAGGAGCGCTATGAAACGAATTACCGCAAATCAATACCAAACTTCAGAACGGTATTATAAATTACCTAAAATTCTTTTTGAGGATGAGAAATATATGGATATGAAACTAGAAGTAAAGGTGGCTTATTCTATTTTAAAAGATCGTTTAGAATTATCTCTCAGTCGTGGTTGGATAGATGAAGAAGGAGCAGTCTATTTAGTATTTTCTAATTCTAAACTGATGAGGCTGTTAGGTTGTTCGAAGTCAAAACTACTATCAATCAAAAAAACTCTTAAAGAATATGACTTAATTGATGAAGTTCAACAGTCTTCAAGTGTGAAAGGACGACTAGCTAATAAGATTTATTTAGGGGAATTATCTTCTACCCCAGTAGGTAATTTAAACAGGCCTAGTGTTAAAAAAAGACTAGGGCAGGTTGAAAATGAAACGGCCCCCGTCTCATATTCAGCCCCTAGTGAGACTAAATATAATGAGACTGATTCTTTATTTATTGAGGATGAGGAGGATAGGAATACTCAACCTATTTTAAAAAGAAAAGTAGAAATGGTCACATTTCTTCATCCTCTTTAACCTTTCTTTGCTTGTCTTGGTAGGTTGGGCAGGGTATAAGTGGAAGAAGGGATAGAAAATAATCTGAACAAGTTCAAAACTTATTCTGTTTTTTTTGGGACATGAAAAAAATTTTTAGAAATTGATTCTTTCTTAAATTTAAATTTTCACTAGTAGTCTAAAGATGATTTTTTTCCTCTGAATAAAATCTGAATTTTCTCTGATATAATCTCTAACAAAAAAACATTAAGGAGGATTATATGAATAAAAAAAGTTCTTATTATCAGTTGGAGTATTATTTCCATTATTTTTTTTCAGTCCATGGAGTTCAAGCGACTGCTGGATCAGATTTTAAATATAATATACTACTGAAAGAGACAGAAACAGTTGATACTATCCAACAAAAAAATTTATTAAACAGGGTATGCAAATTATCGATATTATTCCTGAAATAAATCTTATTACTGTTTCGACTGGAAAAAAAGTAAAGAAGAGATAAAGAAAGAAAAATAATAATTCGATAAAAAGAAATAGTTATTGATGGTATGATGAATGTAAAGCCTAATGTCACTTATCTGTATGGAGAAAGTGTAATTACAACTAACAATATGAATTTTTGGGATTATCAATGGGATATGCAAAAGAGTATTGGTACAGGTAGAAAATTTAGTCATAAATCTACTGGTGAAGCTACTATTGGTGTGATAGACTCAGGTGTTACTTACGATAACCCAGAAGTATCTTCAAATATTATTTCTGTCAAGAACTTTACAGCGGATTTGGAAACGGGCTTAATTGATAATCAAAAATATATTAGATAAAAACAGGCCATGGAACTTCTGTGGTTGGACAGATTTCATCAAACGGAAATTATTTAGGTATTGCTCCTGGAATGAAAGTTAGAATGTATCGAGTATTTGATAAAGGAAATGCACAAGATCAGTGGATATTAAAGGCAATTATTCAAGCAGCGAAAGATGATGTTGATGTTATTAATCTAAGTTTGGGTGAATACTTGCTAAAAAACTCAACTATAGAAGATGACCAAACAGCATTAATTAACATTTATCAGAGAGCAATCAATTATGCGTATAGTCAGGGTTCAATAATTGTTGCTTCAGTAGGTGATGAGGGTCTAGATTTAAATAATCAAGAATCATTGAAACATTACCTTGGAGAACTTAAGGGGAAGGATTATTCACATATAGATGGAAAAGTTATGGATATTCCTGCGGGATTAGACAATGTTGTAACAGTAGGGTCAGTAAATGATAACGATTTTGTATCTAGTTTTTCAAATAAAGGAAATAATGTAATAGATATATATGCAACAGGAGGAGGAAGTCATAAACTAGCAACAGTTGGATATGAACAGTGGGCAAATGATAAAACATTTGAAAAAGAATGGGTTATTGTACCGACACTTGAAGGGAAATATACTTATGCTTATGGGACATCCATTTCAACACCAAAGGTTTCAGCAGCACTTGGGTTAATCATTGAGAAATATCATTTGAAAGATCAACCAGATGAGGTAATTAAATTATTGTATGATAATTGCTGTATAGGTAATGACATTGACGGCACTCAAATTAGATTATTAAATATTACGAATTTTTGTTCAAGATAGTGTAAAAATAGATTTGTACTATTTTTTAAAAATATAATTTAAAAAATAAAGAACAATTACAAATTGATGTATTGAGACTATTCTTTGTCAAGAATACGGAGCTTTGCAGGTAGTTCTCTATAATATTTTGAGGTGATAGAATGTATAAGATATTAGTTGTAGATGACGATTTTGAAATTTTGAAACTGATGCGAACTATTTTAGAGATGAAAAACTATCAGGTAACGACGTATCAAGAAGTGACCGTACCAATCAATATTAATAATTTCAAAGGATTTGATTTGATTTTATTAGATGTAATGATGCCTAATATAGATGGTATGCAAATTTGTAAGCAGATTAGAAATAAAAGTAAGCTCCCCTATTATTTTTTTGTTAGTGCAAAAAGATACCGAAGATGATATAGTATCAGGATTGAATTTAGGGAGGAGATGACTATATTACAAAAACCTTTTCAGCATCAATCAATTAATTGCCAAAGTTGCAGCAAATCTTAAACGAGAAGAACGATACAAACAAGGTGAATTAAGTAATCAAATTGTTCGAGAATTATCTCCAATAACGATTTATTTACAAGAAAAAATTGTTTGTATTAATGGAGATAGTCTTGCTTTTACAAGTAGGGAATATGATATCATAGAGCTATTATCTAGCAATCCAAGAAAAATTTTTACTGTACAAGATATATATGAAAACGTTTATGATGATGATGCTGAAACCCTCTTTCGTTCAATATCTGAGTATATTTATCAAATAAGATTAAAATTCTCATCCTATGGAATTAATCCTATAAAAACAGTTAGAGGTATGGGATACAAGTGGCATGATTAAGAAGAATAGTACAATTAGAGGACGCATAATAAGGACTGTTTTAGAACTAGTAACAGGTACGTTACTGAGTATTCTTTTATTTTTTGTATTTACTTATTTACTTGTTTTTACAGGACAATTAAATGTATACGGCTCTAAAATTGAAATTTCAGTGAGTGATACTAGCAATTTAAGTGATGTAGTTCAAGCAATGAATAACTCTATATTTGACTATGTTGTATTTAATCGCAAGACAGGTACAATTGAAGAGGGTAATTATCAAAAAAAGGATTTGCCTGCCTATCGAGAAGTTTTTGCTAAAAATGAATCTGTAAGTAATAGTGCAGTGTATTATGGGTATTATGCTAATTCAGAGATTGTACTTACTGTCAGGCAACCCATGATACCTGAGTTTGTTAATCCGAATTTGCGTCACATTTCATTTAATCTATTTTCTTATTTATTTTTCTTCGTTTTCGAAACAATTTTACTCATTTGGTCACTTACAAGATTAATAAAAGAATTTTCAAAAAATTTTCTACTTATACAAAAAAAAGCTTTAAACATGGGGCAGTTAACATTTAAAGATAAAAATATTCCTGCCCAAATACAAGAGTTCGATGAAATTCTTTCTGTATTATATCAAAAGGACGACGAGTTAACTAATCTACTCAAATCAGAGAGAAGGGAGAAGGAAGATTTATCTTTTCAAGTTGGTGCATTAGCTCATGATGTAAAAACTCCTTTAACCGTACTAAAGGGAAATTTAGAGTTGCTTGAATTAACTAATTTGACTGATCAACAGAAGGAATATACTCAGTCAATGAATAACAGTATAGTGATTTTTTTGAAAGATATTTTTAGTTCAATGATTGATTATTCAAGATTACTAATTGAAGATAAAGATTATGGAGAACAGATATATTTACCTGATTTTTTAAGTGATCTGTCAGTAGAGGCGAAATCTGTAATGAATAATGCAAAGGTTGATTTCAAAATTATTAATACTACAACATTAATGTTTTTTAAGGGAAATCGTTTTAATTTAAATAGGGCATTAATTAATATTTTAGCAAATGCAGCAAGATATAGTTCTGGAGAAAAAAAAGTTACTCTTACTATCATTGAGGAAACAGAGTATATTAATTTTGGAGTGTGGAATAATGGTCTGCCTTTTACTGAACAGTCCTTATTAAATGCAGATAAGTTATTTTATACTGAGAATAAAGGTAGGAATAATAAGCACTATGGTTTAGGGTTAGCATTTGCTAAACAAGTTGCAACTAGACATTTAGGAGAATTGTTTTTATCAAATCCAGATAGAGGTGGCGCTCAAGTGACGTTGCTTATTAAAAAATAATTCTGTAAGGATATATTAGATAGCTTCCATATAATAGTTATGTATAAAAAAATAGATGGTTTTCTAAATTGAGGACTGTCTATTTTTTTAATTTTTGTAAAATTGGAAATTCTGAACAAATTTTTGAAAAAAATAAAGTATAACATACAAGTATAAAAACAAGGAGGAATTATAGTTATGAATATACAAGTTCAAAAAAACTTAGAAAAATCATATAAGGATAGAGAAGTACTGAAAAAAATATTTCTTTTTGAAATAAAAGAGGGGAGTATTTGTGGATTATTAGGTATTAATGGTGCAGGAAAAATCAACAATTATGAAGATTATTTTTTTGGTCTTGAAAATGCTGATAGTGGTACGGTTATTTTTTTAATGGGAAAAAAATGCGGGTATATATGAGATTGGAGCGCTTATTGAAACTCCAGCTATCTACATGAACTTATCTGCTTATGATAACTTAAAAACAAGAGCATTGTTATATGACATTTCTGACGAACGAATTAATGAAGTATTAAACTTGATTGGGCTATCTAATACGGGAAAGAAAAAAGCAGGGAGCTTTTCTTTAGGTATGAAACAACGTTTGGGATTAGGTATGGCAATAATTACTAGTCCAGATTTGCTCATTTTAGATGAATCTACCAATGGATTGGATCCAGATGGTATAAAGGAATTGTTGAATTTAATGATTTCTTTAAAAGAAATCAGGAATGACAATTCTTTTTATCTAGCCATCAACTGTATGAAGTTAGTAAAGTGGCAGATAAAGTTGTTATTTTACATGATGGTCAAATTTTTTACGATGGTTCGAATGTTCAAAGTGATGATTTAGAATCTTTATTTATAAGAATTGTTCATGGAGGTGACGCAATATGATAAAAATATTTAAATCAGAATGGTTAAAACAGCGAAAAAATACATCCAAAAAATTCTTGATAATAGCTCCTGGATTGTCGATTTTAATAGCTGTATTACTTGTTGGACCGAGTATTCTAGAAAGTTTTTCAATATATTGGTGGGAAGCCGTCTTTTTGTACACGCTTATTGGATTGTTATTTTTATATGATTATAAAGCAGAAGAAGCTGCAGGAAACTTCCAGAATATATACTTTCGAAATGATAGCATAAAAATATATATCGTAAAGATACTTTTAAAATTAAAAGATTTACTCATTTCGAACGTATGGTTTTTAGCTATATTATTATTTACAAGTAATTTTTTGTATGGCGACTTAATATCATTGAATATAATTGGTGACTTAATTTGTTTAGTACTTATTTCGATAACATCCATATGGGTATTGCCACTCTTGTATCTATTTTCGAAACGGATCAACCCCTATATCTTAGTATCTATTAACTCCTTGATTTGTTTTTTGGTTGCACCTTTTTATCGCTCAAAGTAGCTTTTTGGTTCTTCTTTCCTTTTTACATATCATTATAAAATTGCTTATAGTCTTATGTATATAAAAACCGTCAGGAGATTTAGATTTAACAAATCATGTAACAGACGTTAAAAATGGTAGTATTTACCGTATTTCTATCATTGATTCTATTTATTGTTTCTTTGTTAATGTTAAATTGGAGGTTAAGTAATGATCCAATTGCTAAAAAAAGTGAAATGATTAAATTTAAAGGTTCGTATCAACTATACATTATTTTGATTTTGTCTACTATACAACTATTGACAATTCCAATTTACATATTATCTGTAAATAACACAATTGTATTGGAAAAATATTATCTTTTTACCCATGTTAGGCTATTGTATGATAACTACGATAATCACTTTATTAGTATCTGAACAAGAAATCAATGCTAATAATTATCAGAATATTAAAGGCTCGAGAAATACAGCCAGTATATGGGGGAGCGAAAAATTTTTGTGTTAGATTTACTATTATCTTTACTTACTATTCCTTTATGGGTAGTTGTAGGGTATAGAGTTAGAACACTTTTCATATTATTTTTTTACGTAGGAATAGTTAGTTGGTTATTACTAATATTGCTAAATCATTTCCACATGCTATTGACATTGTTTATTGCGAAAGGTGGCAATTTACTTATTGCTGTTGTAGAAAGTTTATTTATATTATTTGCAACAAATAAAGTTTTTTTCTTAATATTTTTTTGGATTCCAGTAATTTTACCAGTTAATATAATTTTTAGAAAAATAATTTTAGAAGCACAACCAATTTATTAGCTTTAACTTTTTATGTTGTATTATTGTTTGTTGCTAATTTAGTAATTGTGACCAGAAAAGGCGCTCAATCATATACTAAGTAGAGTAATTTTATATCTGAAAAATCATAGCCATTCGTCATACGGGTGGCTTATTTGTCATACAACAGGTATGTCGTAATCTAGTAAGTTCCAAACTACCGGCAAACTATTCTCTACTAGATTTTTTAAGTGAAATTCCTTGACAAAAGTTATACATAGTTGTACTATATAAGTATAGAAGGGAAACAGATGAACGCAGGTGACAGATGTGGTGCTTGTGTTTTTATTTGTAATCATAAGGAGGAGAATATGGTTTTAAATACTTCCAAAAGTATGTTAGATAAGATTGCTTGGCTTAACAAGCAAGAAGATATTACTAAGTTCTCAAAGTTACAACTACAAAAATTCTTGTTTCTATATGAAATGTTTCAATTTGTAGAAAAAAAAGACTCTGATTTTACATATTTAAAAGCTTATAAAAATGGACCAGTATTTTCAAATTTTTACGGTGATATCACCTATAGAGAAGCTGAAGTTCAAGATTATCTTAAACAAAAACAATGTGATTTTGATATTGATGAAAGTAATGCTAGAATAAGTCAATTTATTATTAATACACTGACAGATTCCGAGTTATCTGATTTGACGCATCAATTTAAAATGTGGTCTACTCATAAAGAAGAAATTGATGCTGGAAAAAAACAAATTCCAATGAGCGAAAAAGATATTACAGATGATGATATTGAAATTTTAGACCTTTTAAAAAGTTCGGAGCCTGACTACGACTATGAAATTTTAAGGATAGATCAAAAGAATTTTGTATTTTCAAAAGAGGATTTTATGAATTTAAACGAGGAACATTTAGAATTGCTGGATTCGTTAAGTACAAACGAGGAATTGTTGAATCCAGTTTATGTTGAAGTCGAATCAAGTGGGAGATTAGTCATTGATTAGCAAGAAGGATGTTATTAAGGTTTTAATGCCTTTCCCCGATGTAAATTCTGATTTAGCCTTAATAAGGCATTATTATATCTGTCATTCAAATGTTCAAAATAACAAGATATTGTTTAAGTGTCAAACTCATAAGGCTACGATGATAGCTAAATGTGGAGGAAATAAAAAGTTCAGAGAAAGTTATTTTTTGATAAGAGCAGGGGATAAAGTTCCATTTGTCCGCAATACAGTAGTGGATAAAAAACAGATTTTTAAATTAAATAATACTATGATACCTAAACTATATCTATCTCCTGAAAAAAACCAAGTGATATCCCAGAACAGATTTATGAAGATATAGTGAAGGAGATTATTACAGATAGTAAGCCAGCAATAAGAACGATTAATAAAGAAAAAAATTCATAAAACTTAATACCGAATGTAAATAAAAAAATAAGATAATAGAGACTGGGAAAAAAAGTCTTTAAAAAGCAAAAAAATACATAATATTAGGGTATCTAAAATAGGCGCCATAAGTTTTATAGTGGGTGAATCCCCTATAGAACTTATGGCGCCTATTTTATTGAAAAAAGTCCCATAAGTTTTCTAATGATAAAAGACTAAAGCGAACATTACTCTAACAAGTATTTTTATGGCATAGTTAAGGATCAGATATTTGAAGTATGATTATTAGTACGTCTCGCTCAGTAAAGTGCGAAATAAATAGACCATTCGCAAATATTTTTTTCGATTGTGATAAGGTTATTCCTTAATCTGAAAAGTTTTAAACTTAGTATTAAAATACTCAATTTTAATTCGTATTGTAGCCCTCTCTCTATTAAACTGCTTATCCTCTTCAGTTAATGGATGATTTTTAGAATTTTTAATAGGAATAAAGGTATTCTCGTGAAGATTTACAATGCCTAAATAATTCAAATATACACAAACAGGTGATTTTTTCTGTTAAACTATGACCCATTTTTTCTTTAAAGTGAGTAAAATCATGCGTATGACCATCTGAAAAAAACTAATTGGTATGCATGATGTATTTTTAAAGCGAGTCTGATTTGTGTCTTTATGTTGTGTTTCTTTTAGGTCGTTGAAAAGGACTTTCTGTGACATCTATAGCTATTCTTCTAAGTTGTCTAAGTAAAATCGACTTGAAGAAAGAAGAGTATCTTCTCCCCATGTTATTGTTTTGTTGACTGTAGCTATTCCATTACCAAAATCAAAATCTAGAAGATGTTGAGTTGGGTAATAGAGTGAATAACGCAAGGTTAATATCAACTGTTCTTCTAGACTTAATGTTTTTGGCGTCCTTCTTTGCAGTTTTTGGATTTATAAGTCGTATCTAGATAGGATATCATATTTTGTAAGTCGTCTTTTTGACACTAATCAATAATTTAAAGTTCTAAGGAGTTAGTTACAGTGTTTTTTAGTATATTGTTATTATAACTGTAGTATATTAATTTATAGTTTTCGAATCTAAGTGGAGTATTTAATCCATAGTAGATTCAAAATAGTATTACAAATATTTTATTAAAACGTATCGAAAATTTTTTCTATATTGCCAATTTCTGATTATATTCTGAAAAAAATAATTCTATAATTCAATTGTTCGAACAAAAAAATAAAAAAATTTTTTTAAAAAAATATTATTGAAATATATGATAGATCAGAAATAGCAGATGGGACTAATCAATATAAGTGGAAATCGGCTATTGATATGGACGAATATAGTAAGGGTAGTGATTTAGATAACAAAGAATATTTTAGAGATGCTTGGTGTTATGGTAGTCCAGGTATCAGTTTGCTCTATCTGTATGTGGGGATATTTTTGAAAGATCAAAAATTGGTAGAAAAATCAAAGAACATTTTGATTGCTTCACTGGAATGTCCAGTGGGTGTACAATCCTCTATATTATATCATGGATATTCCGGATTATATGAAATTGGTTTTCTATACAAACAAATTTTTAAAGAAGAACCTTGGGATAAGTATTTGTCCATAATTAAAGAAAAAATATTAAGTAGTTTTACTATATCAAAAAAGTTTGGTTTTGAGGAAGATAGCTACTATTCTGATGGAAATGAAGGAAGTGTTAAATTTTTGGATGGAAGTTTGGGAATTGTTTTGACTTTACTTCATATCCAAAATAAGTCTGTAAAGACATATTGGAGGGAGGCGTTATTGATTTTTGATAATTTAACTATAGAAAATTAGGAGGAGAACTATGAAATTCAAAAAGATCTATCTTTCCGTAATTTTTTTCTTAAGTTTACTTGGATTGGCTGGATGTACATATGAGAAGTATGATGTTAAATTTCTTGACTCAAGTTATAATCGATTCGATTATAAAGGAGAGCATTATGGTGTAACTAATCAATTAATTTCATATGAAGATATTGAAAGTAAAGTAAGCAATCATGATGATACTTATGAAATATCTTACGATGATTCCAATAATAAAAATAAAGAATGATTTGTTGGAGATTGGTGACTTATATCAGACCAAGAATAGAGAATTTGCCATAAAAAAATTGATAGTACTTTCTATAAATGTAGACTACTTGATAATATTTCTAAAGAAGAACTACTAAAAGTTTCTGACTTATTTAATGTTCGCTTAGTAGGAGGATTTGCTATCAATGAGCAAGAAGCCAGAGAGTTGAAGATAGGGGAACAATCATTTACAATTACTGAAGAAATTATTCCAAAAGAAGAGCTTAGTGCTACAGTTGCTAACTTAGATAATCAAGTGAAGTCAGTCACTAGATTATCAGGGGAGCGTGAAAGTTGGAAATATGGAGAAATATGTTCTTTAGAAAATCAGTCTATCCACGAGAAAGTAGCAGTTAAATTGAATGGAGAATATCATTTGGCCTTCTTAAGAAGTTGAACTGGGCAAAAAGTATTTAAAAGAAAAAAGCGCATAGTGTCAGGCATTGAAAAAACCAGATACTATGCGTTTTATTGTGGGAAGATTTTCTTAATTTTCTCTTGAAATTGAGTTTTAGAGGCTATACTTTTTCTTGTGATAAAACTTACAAGTCCTTTTTGTTATTCTTGACCTAGTTTTTATAGAAAGAAGGTCTAAGATGTTAAATAAAGTCAAAACTAAAGCCTTAATTAGTGTTGGAGCAGTAGCCGCAACTAGCTTTATTCTCATGATGGGATATACTGCTGGTCAACATTCTACTGCTAAACAAAGTCGCAAAGAAATCGAATTGGCTGCAGCTAAACTTGTAGAAGACAAACAAGCAGAAGATAAGGCAAGTATTTTGTCATCGGATACTGTAAAAGAATTTTTGACACAGTACTATACGAAAGAAAAGCTCGGAGAAAATAATACACGTATTCAACCTTATATGACTGAATCAGCTTATTCTCAAGAATTGACAAGTCAAAACGATGCCATGAACCAAGTGTATAAGGACTATATTTTGGATTATCATTTTGAAAAAGCTGATATCTTTGTCAATCAGACTACGAATCAAGCTATTGCCATGGTGTCTTATAATGTAACCTATGTATCCGATTTAAAGAATGCCAACCAATCAAAGACCAATCAGACAGAAACCAGAACGGTTAAGTTGTCTTATTCGAAACTACCAGGTAAGTTATTGGTCAATCAAGTGCAGGTTTGGAAATCTGGGTTAGATGATTTGGATAAGGCCACTCCCAAAACTTTGGAAGAATCCTCATCTGTTCCATCACTGCCAAATACTACAACAAAATGATGATATTGCATGGAAATAGAAGAATGTAAGCAAATTTCAATTCTTGATGTAGCCAAACGTTTAGGTATTTCCTTTAAACAAGTTTCGAGCAGTGTCTATGAACATCCTGAACACGATTCATTCCGAATTTTTTCAACTACCAATACTTTTAAATGGTTTTCAAGAGATATTCAAGGTGATGTCATTGATTTTGTTCGACTTGTTAAGGGAATTTCCTTTAAAGAAACTCTAGCCTTTCTTTCTGAAGTACCTTTCCAAAAAGAAGCTGTTCAAGAAAAAAGAGAGAGACCATTTTATTATCCTTTAAAGAGAGTAGAAGATTCTAACTGTAGTCTGGCCAGATATTACTTAACAAAATGTAGAGGAATCTCAGAAGAAATCATAGAAAAGATGATTCAACAAGGTTTGATAGCACAAGCTAGTTGGAAAACAAATGAAACTGTTGAACCTGTTATTGTTTTTAAAAGCTTTGATCATCGTCACAAACTGCAGGCAGCAAGCCTACAAGGGATTTATAAGAATCCCACTCTTTCTAGAGAGAGGTTAAAAACGATTCTAAAAGGAAGCCATGGACATATTGGAATATCCTTTGACATTGGTAAACCAAATAGACTGGTCTTTTGTGAATCGTTCATCGACTTGATGAGCTATTACGAACTACATCAACACAGTCTAACTGATGTTCGTTTGGTATCTATGGAGGGATTAAAAAAGTCTGTTGTTGCTTATCAAACTTTACGACTGATAGCTGAAGAAAATCAGAAGTTGGAATTTTTAGATACAGTAATACCTTCAAAGTTATTGCCTTTGATCAATACAATTCGTGATACCACCAGCTATTTTGATAATCATCCTGATTTATTGACACTGGCAGTAGATTGTGATGATGCAGGAAAAGATTTTTCTGATAAGTTATCTAGATCAGGATTTCCTGTTTTACTGGATTTACCTAATAATGAATCTGGGAAAGAAAAAATAGACTGGAACGATATTCTTAGAGAAAAGAAATCAGATTTTCAATTTAATCTTGAGACAGTAAAAGATACATTGTGGAATCCACCAGTAAGACAAACCTCTCAATGTTTAGAATTGTGATAACAAAATCAAGATGTTTTAGCTAATATTAGAATGAAGGAGGATCGTATATGACCATTATTGAACGCTTAGAAGAAAAGGTCACTAGGCAAGAAAGCAAGGTAGCAAGAGAGTCAGAAAAACTAGCTGCTTACAAAGAGCAACTGGAGACAGCGATGTTTGCGACGTTCAAAAGGCGTCAAAGCATTAGTCATATGAGTTTTGAAGAAGCTCTTGACCATGCCTTTGGTAGAGAAAGACAATTCGATGATTCTGAATTTAGAAAGGATGAAATGAGTGAATGACAAAAGATTGGAATTTTAATCAACCATTAGAAAGCAAATCAGAAAATCAAGAAGATCCAGATAAAATTGCGGCCTTATTTGGAAATCATCAAGGAGGTAATGATGTAAATTATGAAGCAGCTTTTCAAAAGCGAAAACAAGCACCTGTGACGGAATCAAATTCTAGTTCTAAACCCAAAATTACAGAGGTTAGAACAGGAAAAGAGACAGATATCACTACAAGTTATCAGCAACATCTTAAAAGACTTATTGCAGATAACAATAGCGATATTCAAAGTAGTCAAAAGAAAATTGAAGAGCTACATACGTTAATTGACACAAAGAATAAAGACAATAAGAAATTGCAGTCCATTTATGATGCGATTTCCGAATTACACTAAGCAGTCCTGATAGGCTGCTTTTTTTGAGAGGTTATAGATGTTTACAACATTTTTTAAGAAAAATCACGACAATAGTGATATATTTAAAAAGCTGATTCATAGACTATCTGATATGTCTTCCCAAGATCTTGAAAAAATAGACCGACTGCTAGATATCATTTTCACTCCAGATCAAGGATCAGAACAACTAAAAACAGAATCAACTTACAGAGAAGAAACTTTGGACGACACATTAAAGGAAGCTAAGAATCAACTTCATAAGGAACAATTGGAGAAGAATTTAGAGAGGTTTAGGAAAAACAGTCAATAACGCACCAATTTTGGTGCGTTATGCTTTTTTATGCTATAATGGAATTATAAAAATAAAGGAGTTTGCTATGATTGGAAAGAACATAAAATCCTTACGTAAAACACATGACTTAACCCAACCCGAATTTGCACGGATTGTAGGTATTTCACGTAATAGTCTGAGTCGATATGAAAATGGAACGAGTTCAGTTTCTACGGAACTAATAGACATCATTTGCCAGAAGTTTAATGTATCTTATGTCGATATTGTAGGAGAAGATAAAATGCTCAATCCTGTTGAAGATTATGAATTAACTTTAAAAATTGAAATTGTGAAAGAAAGAGGTGCGAATCTATTATCTCGACTCTATCGTTATCAAGATAATCGGGGAATTAGCATTGATGATGAATCTAATCCTTGGATTTTAATGAGTGATGATTTATCTGATTTGATTCATACGAATATCTATCTAGTAGAAACTTTTGATGAAATAGAGAGATATAGCGGCTATTTGGATGGAATTGAACGTATGTTAGAGATATCTGAAAAACGGATGGTAGCCTAATGGATATCCAAGATTATACTGATAGTGAATTCAAACATGCTCTAGCACGGAATCTTCGTTCACTGACAAGAGGAAAAAGTCCAGTAAGCAACCTATAGCGATTTTTGCTTGGAGGGCAAAAGTGGTGCCGGTAAGACTACAATTCATCGTATTAAAACAGAAAGGAATTTCAAGGAAATATTGTTATCATAGATGGAATAGTTTTCGTTCTCATATCCACACTATTTAGAACTTCAGCAGAATATGGCAAAGACAGTGTTGAATACACCAAATATTTTGCAGGTAAAATGGTGAGAGTCTTTAGTAAGAGAATTGAGTCATTTGGGATACAATCTTTTTGATAGAGGAACTTTACGAACTATTGATGTTCCAAAAGAAAACAGCACAACTCTTGAAAAGTAGGGGATATGAAATACAATTAGCCTTGATTGCGACAAAGCCTAAAGCTGTCCTATCTGAGCACCCTATATCCGATACAGAAGAACTGTACGCTATTAACCCAAATCAAGCACGCAACTCCAAAAAGAGAACATCACTGATTTCATTGTAAATCATCTAGTTGATAATACGACAATTGGAAGAACTAGCTATCTTTGAAAGAATTCAAATTTACCAACGAGATAGAGTTGTGTATATGATGCAAAAGAAAATACAACTTCAGCGGCAGATGTTCTTTCCAAGAGTTACTGTTTTGGGAGGTAGAGTCAAGTAAGAGAAGGACCTATGCCGTCTGGAGAAGAAAGATTGAAAGGTGACGTTCATGATGTGTTTAATAATGGCACGTCCGAACATCCAAGTTGCAAGATATGCCTTGTCTATTCTCTTAACCTGCAGTACAGGAGCTGATTAAAAGAAGTTGAGGCTCCATTCCCCTCAGCCAAGACTTCCGTGATAATACATGGGGTAATGACGTGGAGCATCGTTACCGAGACCAATCTCAAGAGAGTAGTTTCTGTCTGATAGCCCGAATTGAGGTCGGATGAAACATTGTATCTCGACCAAAGCGATTGTCAATCTTTTTCCAGAATATGCTCGACGAACCTACTTGACCCTGGCATGAATTTTCATCACCATTGATTACAACTGGTTATCAAAAATTTGATTTTTGAATGAAACGAATCAAAATAATATTAATCAAATAATGAAGCATGATTATTCCAATTTAATAACGGGAAGTTAGGATTCGATAGATTGAGAAAAGGTATAGAAGAGTTAATAGTAAGTGGAAAGATTTCTTATTCAATCTGAAAATTGGGGAAATTTTAGTCATCACTGACCTTTGCGATTCATGGAAAAAAATTATCGTAGTAAACCCAATCAAATAGCACGGATCCAAATAAAACAAAAATCTAGCACTAGTTTCAGATTTGGTATGAGGGGTATTTAGATTTTTCTAGTTATAAGAACTAGTGAAGATGTACAATGATAATTTTTAAGTAATGATAGTCTTGTAAGATTTCGTCATGATAGGCAAGGTAAATCAGCGAAAAATTCATTCTCATCATATCATTCAGTCTTTTGCTCCAGATGACCATCTTACTCGAACAAATCAATCGGATTGGTTGTAGAGACAGTTAAAGAGTTGACAGAGTGAATTTCGTTTTATCATGGCAACACATGTCGATAAAGGTCATATCACAATCACATCATTCTAAAATTCAGTTGATCAAATTCTGATAAAAGTTTCTATGGAGTTATAAGTCAGAACGTAATCTACGAATGGTTTCAGATCGATATAAAGGTGCAGGTGCAAAGATTATAATCGTTATTCATCGTCAGTATAGAAGTTTATCGAAAAACCAATACAAATATGAAATAAAACAACGAGTATATTTTCTAATAGAGAACTCGAAAAAATTTTGAAGATTTCAGGGAAAAAAAGCAAAAAGCACATTTAAAATTGATTTAGACACAAGCATGTTACTTTTTATGACTGATTCAAATATGAAACAGTCATACGTGATGATAGATTGAATGAAAACAACATATAATGAAACTTATTTTAAACTTAAAAGTTTGTTCAAAGGAAATTACTCTAAACATCTTAGAATTTCACTTTGAAAATGAAAATATGAATAAGATTGATTCAATAAGCAGAATTTTTGACTTAAAAATAATTGAAAAGAAAAACATCTTCTATTTGAATTAATGGATTAAACTTTCAGAGCAGGAATTGGGAAAAACAAAATCAGTACAGTATTGAATTATTTTCAAGACTATTTAATAACAAAAATGAGAACTATTGTCTTAGATAATAAAAATTTATAGTTGAACACCACAATAAAGAAAAGCTAATTAAAGAAAAGAGTGCCGACAGAAGAAGGTGTTATGGAAATCCTATCAAGATTTCCAAAATGAGGATACTGTTCATGAGTTTGAAGTAAGTTGAATCTTAATCAAATAGAAGAAGTAGTAGACAATGGAATTTACATTAAGGTACAGTTTGGTATCCGACAAGAAAGGACTTATTTTTGTACCAAATATTCAAATCAATATGGAAGAAAGAAAAATTCAAAGTATTTCTCAGAGAGAAACTAGTTCTTACTATATATCATAAAAGAATTCAGCAGAAAAATCGCTTCTAGAAGGTAAAAACTTTGATTAGGCAATTTAATGTTCAGTATGAACCGCAGTATATGTATAGAAAAATTCCTCTAAGCAATTAAGAAAAATAGAACAATTAGATTTTCTTATATCTGAGGAAAAATAGTCCGGAATGATTTTGAAGATATAATTTCATTGCCCAATATCATATCTAGAATAATATGATTGAACAAGTTCAAAAATAAAATTAATGATTTAACTAATTTAGAAGAATGATACGACAAATAGTTCTAACAATTTAGAAAATAGTATTCAAGGTAAAAGTTCCGGTAGATATAATAGAGAAGGATTTATGCTTCTATAAAGGGAAGAATTGAAAAACTGAAGGAACAACATAGAGAAAGCTTAATAAATTTATTTGAAATGTTTAATAAAACAATAAAGAAATATAAGACAAAATAATGAAATCTATTGGGAAAATGAGATACATTTAGAGAGTAAACGGTTTTCTAGTATATAGAGAATAGTTTTCATGTGCGATTTGTCACATATTTAAAATAAAGATAACTATATTATACTTGTTTTGAGGAGACAACAAATGTTAAAGAGGATTAAGATTTACGTGAAGATGATGATTTGACACGAGAATATATTGCGAAAATCGTTTTGAATTATACTAAGATCATCTTATTCTAAAATGGAAGCTGGTAACGACCCAATCTCTATAGACCTTATCAAACTTGCAGATTTTTATATAGGTGGTCTAAATTCTGCTTATGAGGTCGAGTGGATAATAAAGACCATTTACTCCAGTAGTAGGTTAAGACAGCATTGAAACAGTGAGACAGTCCAAGTGGTACATGCCTCATTTGTGGAGCAGTTTTGAATGGCTCGCCATGATAAAGAGCGATATTAAAACCATCAATAAAATAGAGCGATAGCTTTACATGCCATGATTACAAATGATATACAATGATACTTCACATGACGTTGCAGTGCAACGTAAAAGCTGACCAAGAGTGAAAATTCTTATGATGACTTCATCGGTCATGCCATGGAGGAGATTGACAGATAAAAGGGAAGTGATTTTGAAAGTCAAATTTAGAAAATTATATGGTCGGAAAGCTAGAGATGCTAAATCTATTATTCTTACTTATTGTGAGAAGATATGAAAAATAAAGCTGAGCACTTTGCGTAAATATACACAAATTAGCTGACCTTTTAGTGGTTTGCAGGAAGTAAAATAAATGCAGAGAAATAGGAGGTTACATAGCATAGTCCAAAAACAACGTTGAAATTATAGCAAATCCTTTAGTAACTAGAAAGAAATGATAATAGTGGTTCTTTGTCGAGGAAATGTGACGCTCGCGTCGTATTGGTTCCGATAGTGATAGATCAGACTATGATTCTCAAAGTTCGTCATTATAGAGAGTATATATCACAGCACCAAGATTGGATTTTGGTTGACATTTATGCTGATGAAGGGATTTCAGGAACTCAAGTTGGAAAAAGACAAGATTTTCAAAGATTGATTTCAGATTGCCTTGATGGAAAAATAGACTATATCATTACCAAAGCGATTGCTCGCTTTGCTAGAAATACATTAGATACTCTCAAATATGTTCGTTTGCTCAAAGATAAACAAATTGGTGTATTTTTCGAAGAAGAAAATATTGATACTTTAACTATGGATGGTGAGTTACTATTGACGATATTAAGTTCAGTGGCTCAACAGGAAGTTGAAAATACATCTGCCCATGTTAAAAGGGGTTACAAAATGAAGATGCAACGTGGAGAACTTATTGGTTTTCAAGGTTGTCTTGGTTATGACTATAATCAAGATACAAAGTCGATATCAATAAATGAAAAAGAAGCCAAGATAGTACGTTATATTTTTGAACGATACATTGATGGTATTGGGGGTAGGGCAATAGCTAGAGAACTTGATGAACTAGGTTATAAAACTCCGAGAGGTCTTGATCACTGGCAAGATACAACAGTTTTAGGAATTATTAAAAACGAGAAGTATAAAGGTGATATTCTAATGGGAAAAACTTTCACTGTTGACCCCATTAGTAAGAGACGTTTAATAAATTTCGGTGAAGAAGATAAATACTACATTAAAAATAATCATGATGCGATAATTAGTCCAGAAATTTTTACACAGGCGCAAGAAATTCGATTACGGAGATCAGGAAACAAAAACCATAGCAAATATAAAAAGGTAAACGAGAAGATATTCAGAATGTACCCTTTTAGCAGTAGATTAGAATGTGGTTTTTGTGGTACTGTTCTGTCTAGAAGAAGTTGGCACTCTAGTTCAGAGTACAAAAGATTATTTGGCACTGTACAACATCTATAAAGAGAGGTAAAAAGTATTGCACTCATAGTAAAGGAATAGAGGAAAAAGCAATAGAAAATGCTTTTTTACAGAGCTATCAACAGTTGTTTTATGAAAATAATAACCTAACTGAAGACTTTCTTGAAATTATAAAGAAGAGCTTACTGATGATACCTTAAAAGTGGAGTTGACAAAGATAGTTAGTAAATTAAATTCGTTGTACAAAAAGAGAAAAATTAGTTTCAATGAATCTAGATGGAAAAATAAGGATTCTGTATGAAGATAAATTCAGTCAAATACAAATTGAGAAAGAAAAACTTTTAGAAAAAAGTAAACTTAAATAACTTTAAAAATCGAAGTGATATAGTAGATTAGAGAATTTTAAAGAAATTTTAACTACAAAAACTTTGACGGAGTTTGACAAGGATATTTTTGAAAAGTATCGTTGAAAAATAATAGTAGGCGGAATAAATTCTGATGGAGAAATTGATCCAGCAATGTTGACTATAATTTTTAAAACGGAGATTCTTTCGACTAAAGATGCAAAATCTTACAAATCTAAAAAGAAAGAATGCTAAAATAGATAATGATAAATTGTGTTTTAATTCCGTAACCGATGAAGAAAAAAAGTGTACAAATAAAGAAAACAACGCACGTGGAGTGTGTGAGTTTGTTAGAGAAACGTAGTTAATCCTCAAAAGGTTCCCTAAACCTTTTGAGTCCCGCAAACGCATCACGTTGAGGCGGTATCACTGCCTGTACGGGCTGAGACATCAGCAAGTAGATGAGATGCTCCGCCCATGGGATAGCTGTCGTAGAGTAAGGAGTTTACGACGAAACGATACAGTAACAGCGAACCGCTGAGTGTGTAAGTTTGTTGAGAAACGTAGTTAATCCTCAAAAGGTTTCCCAAATCTTTTGAGTCCCACAGACGCATCATGTTGAGGCGGTATCACTGCTTGTACGAGCTTAGAAAAAAATGTTGACGAAAAATCCTTGGTGTCAAGGATTTTTTGGTATCCTCAAAAAGGTAATTTAATAATTGACAATTTGTCAGTAATATAGTATAATTTATAATCAGGAGGAATAAAATGCGAGATGTAAAAGATCCGGAAATTCGACGGGCTGAGATTATGGATCTTTGCTATGCTCCTCTTTATGGAGAAAAGGATATGCGAACACAACAACTCAGGATATAGTCGATAAGGTAAATATATCACGAGGTTTGTTATACTATCACTTTAAGAACAAAGAAGATATTCTGTATTGTCTTGTGGAACGTTATTCAGAGAAATTATTGAGAGATATTCATGTGATTGTCAATGATGACGACAAAACTGCTATTGAAAAAATAAGAGCCTTTATAGATGCCACAATAATCTCTACAGATAACGTTTCAGCGGAAGGAACTGAGTTACAAAAGACGGTTGATCTTGAAGAAAATCGTTATATGTTAGATAAGTTATCTCATAAGCTCATTGAAAAACTGACTATATATTTTGAGAGGATAATAAATCAAGGCATCTCAGAAAAAGTATTTTCTGTAAAATATCCATCAGAAACAGCAGAATTTCTGATGACAGCCTATGTTTTTGTTTCAAATAACATAGGTATCATAACTTCAAAGAAAGAACCTGTCAAAGATTACTTGAATGCATTTAAGATAATGCTGGAACAAAATCTAAATACAAAAGGACTCTTTAGCAATTAAAAAAAGATAGAATGTTTGTAAAGAGAACTATGTACCGATAGCTAAATCAAAACAAGCTATCGGTATTATTTCAAAATATAACTGACAAATTGTCAATGGAGAAGAAAATATGTTAGAGATAAAGAATTTTAGTAAAAGTTATGGGGATAAGAAGGTTGTGGATAACCTATCTATTTCAGTACAGCCTGGAGATATTTATGGTTTTATTGGAGCAAATGGTGCAGGAAAAACGTCAACGATAAAGGCAGTTGTTGGTATCCATGATTTTGAAGACGGAAGTATAATTATCAACGGTCATTCTATTAAAGAAGAACCTGTTATTTGTAAAAAAATGATGGCGTATATCCCAGATAATCCAGATTTGTATGAACATATGACAGGATTTCAATATATTAATTTCATTGCTGACTTGTTTGAAATTCCTACAGAAATACGCAGGGAGAGAATCCAAAAATACGGTGATTTATTTGATATGACTGAGCATCTTTCGGGGATTATTTCCTCATATTCACATGGTATGAAGCAACGAACAGCCATTATTTCTGCACTTGTACATTCTCCCAAACTGTTGATTTTAGATGAACCCTTTGTTGGGCTGGATCCCAAAGCAACTTTCCTACTAAAGAAAATTATGCATGAGTGTGTTTCAGATGGAGGCGCTATTTTCTTTTCAACCCATGTATTGGACGTTGCAGAAAAATTATGTAATAAGATTGCTATTATCAAAAATGGAAAGTTAGTTGCAAGTGGTAATACAGGAGATGTCAAAGGTGATGAATCATTGGAAGCATTTTTCATGGAGGTGCAGGACGATGAGTAACATTTGGATACTAATTAAAGCACAATTAATAAATTTCTTTCCTATTAACGAGATTAGAGATTCAGGAAATAAAAAACAAAGTTCAATTGCTATTGCGAGTTTTGGCATAATAACTCTTTCCTTATTTTGCTTTGTTTATAATATACTAACAGCGAAAACATTGGTACACGTCGGACAGCAGGACTTGATACCAGCATATATGGTCTCTGTATCAAGTTTTTCAATATTATTTTTGACTGTCTTTTATTCGAATGGCATTTTATTTGGCAGTCGAGATATGAAAATTCTCCTATCCTTACCTGTTAAAAGTTCGTATATTATCACCAGCAAGTTCATGTTTATGTACTTATTGAATTTTTTAATAGGCTGATGTTTTATGCTTCCGGGTGGAATTGTATGGGGCTGAGACGGAAGTTTAAACCTTCTACAGATTATATTGTATTTTACTTCTATAATTTTTGCCCCTTTGATCCCCATGTGTATAGCAGCATGCATGGGAATCGTTATTGTTGTCGCTTCATCTTTTTTTAAAAGAAAAAATGTTATCTCTCTTATTTTTTCATTTGCGATGTTAGGTATAATTGGATATTTTTGCATTATCAGCTTTGCAATCAGGGTGATGAAAAGTAGTATTGGGGTTACTCTGGCTAAAGCAAATTACTGGACTGTATCCAATTTCTAGACTATTTATGTCATACCTACAATTTTCAATGTACTATGGGATGGGATTTTATATAGTTCTTTCAATAGTCGTCTTTTATCTATTTGTCAAAATTGCTTCGTTGAAGTATGGACTACTTAATACACTTGCCAATACAAAAATCAAGATATGCTAATTGACAGTATCTTATGAAAAGAAAATCGGTATGACTCATATCAAAAAGAGCTTGGACGATTTTTAAGTCTTATATGAGTCTTGAATGCTGGGCTTGGGTGAGTTCTTTGTGTCTTTGATATGTTTCCTGTTTAATTCTGTAGGGCCAAATAGGAAATTCTGCAGGAATTGAAGAAATATAAATAGTATCTTTCAAACTTAGCTCCCTGTCTTTATTTCATCTATACTTTCACTCAGTTGTCCAGAAGCTTCATCCATATCTTTAGAAGGTAAAAATATTTGGATTTTGAAAAGTTCTCCGGTTAAAGTGAAAATGATTTTAAATGCTAAGATAACTGTCAACCTTACACTTCATTTGATTGGATATATGAGTTTCTGTGATCTGTATTTATGCTGTAAACTTGATATGAATCCTATTCAAGTTATGAATCTAGTTATTGTTCCTATATGTTACTCCTTTTTATAACGGTAATCGGAATTGCATTAAATAAAAATATCCTAACTATGATTGGGACAGTGAGATGATATTGTCAAACAAAGTCTTCCGTTAGTGTAACTGGAATTAGTGGTATGATACGCTTATGACGCCTACTTTTGCTTAGGTAGGTCTGTGAAATCTCTTCCGATTATATTTGTGCAGCAGTATCCAGTAGTTCTGCTGAGCTATTTACGATGAGTTTACTATCATCAAATGACCAAGTCAAAGTACATCTAGTTGAGGAGAAAATAAGATGAAAACACAGACTGATAAAAGATATGTGTTATTAGTAATGCTAGGCTATAATAGTTGTTATTGTAGATTTCTCCCAGAAAAGTCTCGATCTCACTTTCACGCAAAGGAGAAAGCAGATATGTTTGCACATATACTATCTTCTCACTAGCTTCACAGATCATCCCCTCATTCTGCATATTGGAGAGTTTGTTAGGTAAAGTGGTAAGCCAGATTAGATGACAACTTCATCTATATTTACAGTGCATCAAAAATTAAGAACGACTATTTTAAGAGGTGATCATGCACTGGAACAACAAATTCCTTCAACAAGGAGATCAGCAGAAACGAGAAGCTGTAATCCGAGCAACTGTTCAAAAGCAATGAAAGTTCTCGAAGAACAGAATTTGATTATTAGCTGTGGAACATTAGGATATTTTGTCATAGCAAGCGAGCAAGAAATAAAAGGAGTTAAGATATCAAAGAATCTAACAAGCTAGTGAAAATTTTGTTTGAAAAACTTGGTGAGTTTAGGCTTTTCAGAAGATGAGATTGTCAATTTATTTTTAGAAAAGATGCTTAGAAGAGCTGAATGGAAATGGATTAGGATTTTTAGAAAAGTATGAGCTCATTGTAAGGCT